>PVBE011692514.1_pt1 | contig 39822 bp, 37 predicted proteins | sample 1631181 | NCBI WGS metagenome assembly PVBE01 (sample SAMN08397723, study PRJNA350692) | Marine metagenome, whole genome shotgun sequencing project. | isolation source: water | place: Pacific Ocean | collected 2012-04 | reverse complement strand
GTCCCCGACTATCCCGGCAGCGGCGATTTCAAACTCGTCCTTTTGCCTTTGATCGACATTGAATGGCGCCGCGCCTACTTTTTCAGTACGCAGCGCGGGATGGGGCTGAATTTCTACCGTAAACGGAATTGGCGCGCCGGGCCCCGGTTCACCTATGATCTCGGACGGAATTCATCTGAAAACTCCACACTCATCAGCATGCCCGATATCGATCCGTCGATCGAGTTGGGTGTCTTTTTTGAGAGCTTTTCGGGGTCCTGGCGTTTCAAGGGCGATCTGCGCCGAGGCCTGAGCGGGGGCCACAACGGGATCGTGGGCTCACTCGATGTCGCGATTGGCGGTCGGCTGACGGAAAGCACCAATCTCATTGTCGGCGGCGTTACCCACATCACCAACGGCAGCTATGCCAATGAGTTCTTTGGTGTTACGACGGCGCAGGCGACCGCAACCCGTGTGGCCTTTTCAGCGGGCGGTGGAATCTCCGATGCCGCCGGGTACATGAACTTCATTCATAATTTCGCGAACGGCTTTTTTCTGACGGTCGGGGGGCGCATCACGATGTTGATGGGCGACGCGGGCGACAGCCCGCTGACGGACACGCGTTACCAGTCGTTCGTGGGCTCTGTTCTCGGCTTCCGGTTCTGAGGCGCTAGAGCGGTTCCGTTTTGATCGGAACCACTCTAGCTTTTTTTGTCGCTTACGGCAGCGGACCCAATGGTCCACGCCTGCGCGGGCACGCCGCACATGCGGCGGACCGCCTTGCGGCCGCGTGCGATTCCAGACGAACTGGAATCGCCCTAGGTCATGAACCCATTGGTCGAAAACGTCGTTTTGAATCAAATCGTTGCTGAGTCGACGGCCCATCGCTCCGTTGCGAAAAGAGTTTTTATTTCAATGCCTTGCGCGACTTGTGAGGCGTGGAGACTAGCGCTTTTCCCGTTCGCATGCGCTCACGCGAAAAGCTCTATCTTTTTGACATAGTACGCAAATCGTCGTCGCCGACGATTCCGTCGGCTCGGAATTTGCGCTAGAGCAGTCCGAGATCGCGCAACTCCTTCTGAAGCTTGACCGGCAAGTCCGGCAGGGTGGTCCCACGGCGCACATCCGCCGGTGCATCCTGGGCCTTGAGATAGCGCCACCCCTGATGGGGCCGGCGCGGCTGCCATTCTGTTAACACCAGAACGGGATCCAGGACGAACGCGCACTTCTTGCCCTCGGCTGCCTCGACCCGTTCGATGGCGACAATGCGCTGACGTACCTGAACGAAGCCGCCGATAACCCAATAGATCGAGCCGCCTGCCACGATTTCCTCAGCGCGCCGCGGCCGATGGCGGGTGAAGTGGCGCAGGCGCGGTTCGGGTTCATCCGATTCCCGAAGCCGGCGCGCCTGAATTCGCGCAACCTGGTCGACGCTGTCGACGCCGACGCTCAATTTGAGAATATGGAGCGGCATCTCGAAGGACCCAAGACTCAGACGCAACAGACGCATACCCATCGCTGCGATTGCGCCGGCCATCATGGGGACCAATGGACGAAGGCTCAAGACCTTGTCTGACTCGCTCGGATACCGGATCAAGCGCGGTGTCATCACGTCCTCCACCAACACCGCGGTGCAACCGGAAGTTGCCGCCATGCGGGTCCCCGGGGTCACCGCGTTTATTTTGCGGATCACCACGCCCAAAGTAAGCCTCGGCAGCGACGACGATTTCGTTGCCCCCATCGAACGAATGCTCGCCGGTATCGGCGATGCCCTCACCCAAGTGATGACGCGCCGCCCGGATCACGTCATTAACGCGCTTTCACTGGAAGCGTTCCGGGACGGACTGGAGGGTAGCCAGGCGATGCTGAAGCGTCTCAAAGACCGCTTCGGCGTCTATATATCGATGGATTCGAATGCGATTCTCGCGGCGCTGGAAAAACTTAGCGGCATCCCCGGTCCCTTGCGCTCATCACGCCCCACAAGCCGCTGGGTGACGAGCGGGTGCGAACGTATTTTTCGCAGGCCGGGTACGAAATCACCAAGCTGCACAGTTTCAACATCGACACACCGGTCAGGATTGCCCATGTCTCGCGCGATCAACTGCGCGAGGCGATTTTGGATATCGATCGCACCGGGCCGGATTCGATCGTGCAGGTAGGAACCGGATTCATCATGGGAGCGCTGGCCGCCGAAGCCGAAGAATGGCTCGGAAAACCGGTGATTGCGATCAACACGGCGTGGTACTGGCGTGCGCTCCGCGCTTGCGGCATAAGCGACCGCATCGACGGTTTCGGTCACCTGTTGGCACGGTACTGAGGCGCGGAATAGAGCTTTTCCTGTTCGCATGTGCTCACGCGAGAAGCTCTATCCTTTTGACATAGTACGCAAATCGTCGTCGCCGGGGATTCCGCCGACTCGGGATTTGCGCTACGGTGTTTCCTCGTCGGCCTCGAAATCCACCAGGACCGCCCCCTCCTCGACGGTTTCGCCTTCGGCATAGTGGAAGGCCCGGACCCGGCCGGCGGCGGCGGCGCAGACCGTGTGCTCCATCTTCATCGCCTCGACGATTGCAAGCGCGGCCCCGCCAGGGACATGTTCGCCTTCCCGCGCGATCAGTTTGATGATCGTTCCCGGCATCGGCGCGACGACGGTGCCGGCGGCCGAATCGGCAGCGGCGCTGACGGCGACGGGGTCGGCAAAACGTACCAGCGCCGGGAGTCCGGCCCCGAGGACCGCACGCCGGTCGCCGGCCGAAAGAACGGTTGCCTGCACCGGCGATCCATCCAGTTTCGCGGCGATTACCCCGCCAACCACGACTGACACGTCCTCGACAACCAGTTCCCGGTCCTCGATCTTGACCCGCCAGCCGGCGCCCTTTCGCTCCAGCACGACACCGGCGGCCGCCTCGCCGCCATCGGCGAGCCAGTGCCACGAAGGCGCACCATTGAGGCGCCAGGCCGAACTCGCCGCCCAAGGTCCTGAACCGCTACGTTGCGCTGCCCGCCCGAGATGTTCGAACAAGACAGCAAGTGCGATCGCTTGGTCCGACGCTGCCGCATGGCCGGGGATCAGTGTCTCGCCCTCGCGGTCCACCATATGGGTATCGATCCCGGCAGCGATGAACCGGCGATCGCGGCACAGGGCGCCAAGAAAAAGCAAATTGGTGCGAACGCCCCGGACCGAAATCGCGGCCAGCGCGGGCCGCAGAACCGCCAGGGCTTGGTCCCGGCTCGCTGCGTGGGCGATGATTTTGGCAAGCATCGGATCGTAATGGGGGCTGACCAAATCGCCCGCCCGTACGCCCGAATCGATTCGCAGGTCGTCGGATTCTTCGGGGAACCGGAGTCGCCTTAGCCGCCCGGTCGAGGGCAAGAACCCCTGTTCCGGCGTCTCGGCATAGAGCCGCGCCTCGATTGCGTGGCCGCGCGACTCTATATCCGGCTGCGCCAGCGGCAAGGCTTCCCCGGCCGCGATTCGCAATTGCCATTCCACCAAATCGAGACCGGAAATCATTTCGGTGACGGCGTGCTCGACCTGCAGGCGCGTGTTCATTTCGAGAAAATAGAACGCCTCGGCGCCGTCTTTCCCGCGCGTAACGATGAACTCGACCGTGCCGGCATTGACGTAGCCGGCCGCACGCACCGCAGCCAGCGCCGCCTCTGCCATACGCGCGCGCAGATCGTCACCGAGGCCCGGCGCGGGCGCCTCTTCGATGATCTTCTGGTGACGGCGCTGGAACGAACAATCGCGGTCGAACAGATGCACCGCGTTGCCGTACGTATCGGCGAACACCTGCACCTCGACATGGCGGGGGCGGTCGATGAATTTTTCGACCAGAACCTCACCATTGCCGAACGCGGCGACCGCCTCGCGCCGCGCCGCCGCCAGCGATTCCTGAAAATCGCCGGCGCCCTCGACCCGGCGCATTCCTTTGCCACCGCCGCCCAGGACGGGCTTGATCAAGACCGGCCAGCCGAGCTCGGCGGCGCGATCGTTGAGGGCCGCATCATCGCTGCCCGAATCGGCAAATCCCGGCACCACCGGAACACCCGCCCCCGTCATCAGCGCACGAGCCTCGGACTTCGAGCCCATGGCGCGGATCGCCGCCACCGGCGGGCCGACGAAAACCAGGCCCGCGCCGGCGCAGGCCTCGGCGAAATCAGAATCCTCGGCGAGAAACCCATAGCCCGGATGAACCGCCTCAGCGGCACATGCACGCGCGGCGTCGAGAATCTTTGCGCTGTCGAGATAGCTTTCAATCGCCGCCTTGCCGCCGATGGCGATGGCCTCATCGGCTTCGGCGACGAACAGCGCGCCACGGTCAATATCGGAATGAACCGCCACCGTTGCGATCCCTAGCCTTCGTGCGGTGCGAATGACCCGGCGCGCGATCTCGCCGCGATTGGCGATCAGGATCTTGGAGAACAAGGCGGCCTCAGCCGGCCCAGCGCGGTTTGCGGCGTTCGAAAAAGGCCGCCATGCCTTCCTGGCCTTCGGTCGAGGCGCGGCGCTCGGCAATGCGACAGGCGAGATCGCTGCGCAATTCGTCATCGTCCACGGCGTGGGCCACATCACGAATCAGTTTTTTCGCTTCGACCGCGGCTTCGGGTCCGGACTCGAGTATCTGGCCGACGACGAACTCGCCCTGGGCCGCGAGCGCCTCGTCGCTGGCGACGAGTTCGTGGACAAGGCCAATGCGCCGGGCGTCGTCGCCATCGAACGCCTCGCCGGTCAGGAAGTACCGTTGCGCCGCCCGCGCCCCGATCGCATCGAGGACATAGGGCGATATCATCGCTGGAATCAACCCGAGATTAACTTCGGAAAAGGCAAACCTGCACGAGCGTACCGCGATCGCGATATCGCAACAGGCAACCAGGCCGGCACCTCCGCCCATCGCCGCCCCCTGCACCAGCGCCACCGTCGGCATCGAAAGTCCGTTGAGGGCCGCCAGCAGGTCCGAAAGGCGCCGCGCATCGTCGGTGTTTTCCGCCGCGGAATACGCCGCCATGCGCTTCATCCAGCCGAGATCGGCGCCGGCGCAAAAACTCTTCCCCCGGCCGGTTAGCAGAACGACGCGGACGTCGCCGCTGCCTCGGATATCGTCGATTACGCCGTGCAGACGCTCGATCACCGCATCGTCGAAGGCGTTGCGTTTGTCCGGCCGGTTGAGTGTGACCGTCGCGACGCCCCGAAGATCGAGCTGATAGATGACGGATTCCTGTGCCATTGACGGACCTTTGACATTACATCCTGAACACACCGAACCGGGTTTCTGGAATTGGTGCATTCAGCGCGGCGTCGAGCGAAAGGCCGAGCACCATCCGCGTTTCGGCCGGATCGATGATACCGTCGTCCCATAGCCGCGCCGAGGCGTAGTAGGGGTGTCCCTGGGTTTCGTACTGGCCGTGAATCTCCGCCGCAAAGGCGTCGAGCGCAGCCTCGTCCACCGCCTCGCCGCGGGCTTCGGCGGCGTCGCGCCGGACCTCGGTCAGCACACTGGCGGCCTGCTCGCCGCCCATGACCGAGATGCGCGCGTTCGGCCACATCCACAGGAAGCGAGGATCGAAGGCACGTCCGGCCATGCCGTAGTTGCCGGCGCCGAACGACCCGCCGATCACGACCGTCAGCTTGGGCACCTCGGCACAGGCGACCGCCGTCACCAGCTTGGCGCCGTCCTTGGCGATGCCGCCGGATTCGTACTTCTGGCCGACCATGAATCCGGTGATATTTTGCAGAAATATCAATGGGATACGACGCTGACAGCAGAGTTCGATAAAGTGGGTCCCCTTGAGCGCCGATTCCGAAAACAGGATTCCGTTGTTGGCGAGGATGCCGACCGGCCGCCCGAACAGGCGCGCGAATCCGGTGACCAGAGTCTGACCGTAGAGGCGCTTGAACTCGTCGAATTCGCTTCCGTCGGCGACGCGCGCAATGACCTCACGCACGTCGTAGGGCGTGCGGGTGTCGCGCGGCACCAGGCCGTAGAGCTCGTGCCCGTCGTAGAGCGGCTTGACAATCTCGCGGCGCGGCGGCTGGGCGGGTTCCGACAGATGCCCGACAATGCGGCGCGCAATCGCCAAGGCATGACGATCGTCCTCGGCGAAATGGTCGGCGACCCCCGATTGCCGAGTGTGAACGTCGGCGCCGCCCAGTTCTTCGGCGGTGACGATTTCGCCGGTCGCCGCCTTCACCAACGGCGGGCCGGCCAAAAAGATGGTCCCCTCGCCCTTGACGATCACGGTCTCGTCCGACATCGCCGGCACATACGCCCCGCCCGCTGTACACGATCCCATCACCAGGGCGATCTGCGGAATTCCTTCCGCCGACATGCGTGCCTGATTGAAAAAGATGCGCCCGAAATGATGCCGGTCGGGGAAAACTTCGTCCTGTTTGGGCAGATTGGCACCGCCCGAATCGACGAGATACAGGCACGGCAGCCGATTCTGGCGGGCGATATCCTGGGCGCGGAGATGTTTCTTGACCGTCAGCGGATAGTACGTCCCGCCCTTGACGGTAGCATCGTTGACAATGACGACGCACTCACGGCGGTGCACGCGCCCGATGCCGGTAATCAGCCCGGCGCTGGGAATCTCATCGTCATAAATGCCATGGGCGGCAAACGCCGAAAATTCGAGAAACGGCGACCCGGGATCGAGCAGCAGGCGCAAGCGTTCGCGTGGCAACAGCTTGCCGCGGTCCTGATGGCGCGCGCGGGCGCGGGCATTGCCCCCTTGTTCGATGGCGGCGGTCTTTTCGCGCAGGTCGCGAACCAACGACTCCATGTGCGCCGCGTTTTCCGCGTAGGCGGCGCTGCCGGGATCGAGGGTCGATTCGAGGGCCGTCATGCGGCGCGACGGGCTTACCAGCCGCCGGTTTCGAGCCAACGATCGAGGTGACCGAGGCGGTCGGCGCCCCAGAACGGCTCGTCGTCGGAAAAAAAGAACGGCGCCCCGAAGACGCCGCGCTCGAGGGCGGCGTTGGTTTCGTCTTTAAGGCGCGCCTTGATGTCCGGATCCTGAATGGCGGCGAGAAACGCCTCGCGTTCGACGCCGAGACCCGCTGCAATTATGGCCGTCTCGTCGGCTCCCGAAACGTCGCGGCCCTCGCCGAAATAGGCGGCATAGAACGCCTGCGCCAGTGCCTTGGCGGTATCGGCCGCGCCGGTCTGTTCAAGCCAGTAGAAGCCGCGTGCGGCCGGCAAGGTGAAATGGGGGAAGCCGGGCGGCATCTTGATCGGCACGTCCAGCAACCGGGCGCAGCGCACAAGATCCCGCGCCGAATAGTCGCCCTTCAAGGGGTATTGCATCAGCGGCCCGGTGCCGACCGCCTTGAACATCGCCCCCAACATGATCGGCCGCCACCGCACCGTGCGCCCGTGACGCGCGGCCAATTCGTCGATCTGAAGGCTGCCGAGATAGGCGTACGGCGAGGCGAGATCGAAATAGAAGTCGATTGGCGCGGCCATGACCGGAGCCTCCTGTGGTGGGCGAAGGGTCAGGCCGCGCGTTCGAGCGCAATCGCGGTCGCTTCGCCGCCGCCGATGCAAAGCGAAGCAATTCCGCGCTTGAGGTTATGGGCGCGCAAGGCGGTAATCAACGCACCCATGATCCGCGCGCCCGAGGCGCCCACCGGATGGCCCATCGCACAGGCACCGCCATAGACGTTGACCGCGTCATGATCGATACCGATATCGCGCATCGCCGCCATGGTGACGACGGCGAACGCTTCGTTGATTTCGAACAAATCGACGTCGGTGCGGGTCCAGCCAACACGTTCGTACAGTTTATTGATGGCCCCGATAGGTGCCGTAGTGAACCAGGCAGGTTCCTGGGCATGGGTGGCGTGGCCGAGAATTCGCGCCAGCGGCGCGAGGCCGCGTTTTTCGGCCTCGGATTCGCGCATCAACACCAGCGCCGCCGCACCGTCGGAAATGGAACTTGAATTGGCCGCCGTGACCGTTCCGCCCTTGCGGAAAGCAGGACGAAGGCGCGGGATCTTGTCGAGATTGGCCTTGAAGGGCTGTTCGTCCTTGTCGACGACCGTCTCCCCCTTTCGGGTCTTGACCGTTACCGCAACGATTTCATCGCTGAAGGTGCCGTTTTCGTTGGCGGCCTTGGCGCGGGTCAGCGAGGTCACGGCGAACTCGTCCTGCGCCTCACGGGTAAACTGGTAGTGCTGGGCGGTATCTTCGGCGAATTCGCCCATCAGTTTGCCCGGCTCGTAGGCATCCTCGAGACCGTCGATGAACATATGATCGTAAAGCTTCCCGTTCCCCATGCGGTAGCCCGCGCGCGCCTTGTCGAGCAGGTAGGGCGCGTTCGACATGCTTTCGAGCCCGCCCGCCACCATTACATCGGCGCTGCCGGCAAGGATCTGGTCGTGGGCGAACATCGCCGCGCGCATGCCCGAGCCGCACATCTTGTTGATTGTCGTCGCCCCGACCTGACGCGGAATGCCCGCCCCGTGCGCCGCCTGGCGCGCCGGCGCCTGGCGCATACCGGCCGCCAGCACGCACCCCATGATGACCTCGGCGACCTCTTCGGCCGCGACCCCGGCCCGGTCGAGGGCGCCGCGGATCGCCGCCGCCCCCAGTTCCGGCGCGGTCACCGGACTGAGATCACCCTGAAATCCGCCCATCGGCGTGCGCGCCATGCCGACGATTACGATGGGGTCTTCTTGCAGTGAAATAGGCATGACTACGCATCCTTGTCCTGAACGGTGATAGGGCGGACCGGCCGCCGGTCCGTTCGGGCCAGTCTACCGGACCCGGGCAGCACCCGAAACCGGCTTGGACAGGGATAGCGGCGCCGACGCACCGGAAACCGGGTTGGACAGGGGACTTCAACGTGCCCCGGGCAGCCGCCTAACCCGTTTCCTCGAACAACTCGCGGCCGATCAGCATGCGCCTGATTTCCGATGTCCCGGCGCCGATCTCGTAAAGTTTGGCGTCGCGCAATAATCGCCCGGCCGGATAGTCGTTGATGTAACCGCTGCCGCCGAGGCACTGGATCGCCTCAAGCGCCATCCATGTCGCCTTTTCCGATGTGAACAGAATCGCTGCTGCGGCGTCTTTGCGCGTCACCTCGCCCCGGTCGCAGGCCCGCGCCACGGCATAGACAAAAGCCTTCGATGCATTCAACGCCGCATACATGTCGGCAAGCTTTGCCTGCATCAACTGGAACTCGCCAATCGGTTTGCCGAACTGTTCGCGCTGGTGAACATAGGGCAAAACGAGATCGAGGCACGCCTGCATGATGCCGACCGGGCCACCCGCCAGGACCGCGCGTTCGTAATCGAGGCCCGACATCAGCACGCGCACACCCCTGCCTTCTTCGCCCAGGAGATTTTCCGCCGGCACCTCGCAATCCTCGAACACCAGTTCGCCGGTGTTCGATCCGCGCATGCCGAGTTTGTCGAGCTTTTGCGCGCTCGAAAATCCGCTCATGCCGCGCTCGATAATGAACGCGCTAATGCCGCGGGCGCCCGCGTCCGCGTCGGTTTTGGCGTAGACCACCAGCACGTCGGCGTCGGGACCGTTGGTGATCCACATCTTGGTGCCGTTCAGCACATAACGCTCGCCCGCCTTGTCGGCGCGGAGGCGCATGCCGACAACGTCGGATCCGGCGCCCGCTTCGCTCATCGCCAGGGCCCCGACATGGTTGCCGGCCACCAGTCGCGGCAGATATTTCTTCTTCTGGGCTTCGCTGCCGTTGAGGTGGATCTGATTGACGCACAAGTTTGAATGCGCGCCGTAGGATAATCCGACCGAGGCCGACGCACGGCTGATCTCTTCCATCGCCACGACGTGTTCCAGGTACCCCATGCCGGCACCGCCGTAGTTTTCTTCGACCGTTATTCCGAGCAGTCCCTGCGCCCCCATTTGCAGCCACAGTTCGGCGGGAAATTCGTTCGATTGGTCGACTTCGGCAGCGCGCGGCGCGATCGCGTCGGCGGCGAAACTCATGACCGAGTCGCGCAAAAGGTCGGCGGTTTCGCCGAGGTCGAAATTCAGTGTGGGATATTGGTTCGGTCGCATGGCGCTGGGTCGGGTTCAGATCAGGTATTTAACGCCGCACGGGCCTTGCACGCCAGCACGCGTTCATAACAGCAGCCAGGCGGCGAGACCGAGAAACGAGAAAAAGCCGATCACATCGGTGATCGTGGTCACGAAGACGGTCGCCGCCAGAGCCGGGTCGACGCCGATCCGGTTGAGACCAAGCGGAACCAACATGCCCGACAGGCCGGCGACCACAATATTGATGATCATGGCCGCCATGATGACCAACCCGAGGCCCGGACTGGCGAACCAGAGCCAGGCAACGGCCCCGGTAATCAGGGCGAACAAAGCTCCGTTGAGCACGCTGACGGCGATTTCCTTGACGAGAACGCGCCGCATGTTGGCGCGCGTCAGATCGCGGGTGGCAAGCGCGCGCACGGTGACGGTCAGGGTTTGGGTACCTGCGTTACCGCCCATCGACGCGACAATCGGCATCAGGACGGCAAGCGCGACGATTTGTTCGATGGAGGCCTCGAAGATGGCAATCACCAGCGAGGCAACCACCGCCGTCCCGAGATTCACCAGCAGCCAGGGAAAACGGCGGCGTGTCGTGGCCAGGACCGAATCATAGAGATTCGTCTCGCCGACGCCGCCGAGGCGCATGATGTCTTCCTCGGCCTCTTCGAGAATGATGTCGAGCACATCGTCGACCATGATAACGCCGACCAGGCGGCCGTCTTCGTCAACCACCGCGGCGGAGGGCACGTTGTAGCGCTCGAACACGTGGGCGATCTTTTCCTGGTCCATGGCAAGCGGAATGACGTGCGGATCCGAATCCATGATGTCACCAACCACGACCGGGCGGTGGGTGCGCATGGCACGATTGAGCGGCAGCGTCCCGATCGGATGGTAGGCAGGATCGACAACGAAGATTTCATAAAATTCTTCGGGCAGGTCGTCCGACTCGCGCATGAAATCGATGGTACGGCCGATGCTCCAGAAATCGGGCACCGCGACCAGGTCGCGCTGCATCAGGCGCGCCGCGGAGTCTTCCGGGTAGGCCAGGCTTTCCTCGATCGGCTGCCGTTCGGCCGCAGGGATCGCCGTCAGAACCGACGATTGCGTCGCATCGTCAAGCTGTTCCAGAACCTGCACCGCCTCGTCGGTTTCGAGGTCGGCAATGGCGGTTGCGGTCTCTTCCGGTCCGAGCTGCTCGATCACGTCGCTGCGGACGCGGTCGTCGAGTTCGGTCAGGATATCCGGGTCGAGATGGAGGCGCAGGGCCTCGACCAACCGGGCGCGGCGATCCGGCCCCACGAGTTGGATCAGGTCGGCAACGTCGGCCGAATGAAGGGTCGCCGCGATTTCTTGAACGTGATCTAGGCCGCCCGAATCGATTGCCTCGCGTACCGCCAGCACCAGCTCGTCGTTGATGGCGAAAACCTCTTCAGGTGCCGGGAACGATGCGGAGGCCTTATCCTCGACGTCTGGCGGCATTAGTCCGTGTCCGCGGTCGCCCCGCGATCAAGGGCATCGACCGCCGCCACCGCCGACATATTGATGAGGCCGCGGACCGAGATCGACGGCGTCACGATATGGGCGGGACCGCCGAGGCCAACCAGAATCGGCCCCACCGACAGCCCCTCGCCCATCGTGCGGGCAAGGTCGAAAGCCGCGTTGGCAGCGTCGAGCGTCGGCATCACCAGCAGGTTGGCCGCGCCCGAAAGCAGCGAATTGGGGAAGACGCGCACGCGGTTTGATTCGACCAGTGCCGCGTTGACATGCATTTCGCCCTCGACCTCGAGACCAGGCACGGCCTCGCGAATGAGCGTGAGCGCGCGGCGCATTTTATTTGCCGAAGGCGTATCGGAGGCGCCAAAACTGGAATGGGAGATCAGCGCGACTTTGGGCTCGATCCCGAACCGCGCCACGGTTTCTGCCCCGAGAATGGCAGCCTCGGCGATTTCGGCGTCGTCAGGATCGTAATTGACGTTGGTATCGGTCACGAACAGGATGCCCGTCGGCAGGATTAGCAGTTGCACCGCCGAACACTGGTTGACGTCCTGAGCGAGACCCAAAACATCGGTGAGATTTCGCAGGTGGCGCTCGTAGCGCCCCACAGTGCCGCACAAAAGCGCATCTGCGTCGCCACGCCGCACCATCAGGGCACCGATGACGGTGTTGCGGGTACGGACGATGGTGCGCGCCACATCGGGGGTGACGCCGTGACGCTGCATGATTTCGTGGTATTCGCCCCAGTATTCACGATAGCGAGGATCGTCTTCCGGATCGACCAGGTCGGCATCCCGGTCGAGCGCGAACCGCAATCCGTACTTTTCGATGCGCGATTCGACGACGCTGCGCCGGCCGATCAGGGTCGGACGCGCCAGCCCATCGTCGAGCACAATCTGCACCGCCCGCAAGACATCGGGGTTTTCCCCTTCGGCATATGCAAGCCGCAGTGGGTTTTCACGGGCGCGGTCGAACACCGGCTTCATCACCAGCCCCGAGCGATAGACGAACTGGGTCAGCTTTGCCCGGTAAGCCTCGAAATCTTCGACCGGCCGGGTGGCAACGCCGGAATCCATCGCCGCCTTCGCCACGGCCGGTGCGATCTCGACGATCAGGCGCGGATCGAAGGGTTTGGGAATCAGGTACTCAGGGCCGAACGACAAGTCCTGCCCGACATAGGCCCGGGCCACCACGTCGGATGCCTCGGCCTTGGCCAGGTCGGCAAGGGCGTACACGCAGGCGAGTTTCATTTCCTCGTTGATGGTGGTCGCGCCGACGTCGAGGGCGCCGCGAAACATGAACGGAAAACAGAGGACGTTGTTGACCTGGTTGGGATAGTCCGAGCGGCCCGTGGCGATTACAGCGTCCGCACGCACCGCCAGAGCGTCCTCAGGCAGGATCTCGGGCACCGGATTGGCGAGCGCGAGGATGATCGGACGGTCCGCCATTCTCGCCACCATCTCGGGTTCCAGAACCCCGGGCGCCGACAGGCCGAAAAACACATCCGCGCCGTCGATGGCCTCGCCCAGAGTGCGCGCCGCGGTGTCGCGCGTATAGCGGCTTTTGTAGGGGCCTATTTCTTCGTTGCGACCCTTGAAGACGACGCCCGACCTGTCAATGAGCGTGACGTTTTCGCGCGTGAGTCCCATTTGCACGGCCAGATCGAGGCAGGCCAGCGCCGCCGCGCCGGCGCCCGAACACACCAGTTGCACGTCGCCGATGTCCTTGCCCACCACCCGCAACGCGTTGTGGAGGGCGGCCGCCACACAGATGGCGGTGCCGTGCTGGTCGTCGTGGAACACCGGAATGTTCATGCGCTCACGCAGGGTTTCTTCGATAACAAAGCACTCGGGCGCACGGATATCTTCGAGGTTGATGCCGCCGAACGTCGGCTCCAACGAAGCCACGATTTCGATGAATTGTTCCGGGTCTTGTTCGTCAATCTCGAGATCGAACACATTGACGTCGGCAAATTTCTTGAACAGGACGCCCTTGCCTTCCATCACCGGCTTGGCAGCGAGGGGGCCGATGTCGCCGAGTCCCAGTACGGCGCTGCCGTTGGTAATCACGCCCACCAGGTTGTGGCGAATCGTCAGATCGCGGGCGCTCGCCGGATCTTCGGCGATCAGGCGCGAGGCGGCGGCGACACCGGGCGAATAGGCGAGTGCCAGGTCGCGCTGGGTGGCCAGACTTTTGGTGGCAGTGACGCTGATTTTGCCGGGGATCGGCAGGCGGTGGTATTCGAGCGCCATTTCGTCGAGTTCATCGGCCATCGGCACTCTTTCTTCGACTGGGCGGGCCACCTGTCGGCAATGAGGTTTGCCGGCGCGCAGGCAGGTGTGTTGCTGGTTTTCGCCCGATTACAATAACTGGCTGCGCGTTCCGGCCTGGGGCACCGCCCGGTAGAACCGCGGCGAGCAACGCCGCGGGCTGTCCACAATTGGTGCGGTCGAGAAGACTCGAACTTCCACGGGATTATCTCCCACAGCGACCTCAACGCTGCGCGTCTACCAGTTCCGCCACGACCGCAAGGTGGCTCGCAATAGCAAATCCGCGGGGCCCCCGCAAGGGCCGCCCCCGGCTTCGGCAACGTCCCGGATTCAATCGAAAAAAGCTAGTCGCCGGAAGGTGCGACGGTATCGGTGATGGTAATGCCCACGTGATCGTGCGTGTCGTTGGCATAGATGAACGCGTGGTCGTTGACGGTAGTGTCGAGCTCGATCACCGCGCCGCGGCCCATTTTCAGGAGCTGATGGATCGGCATCTGGGAACGCCCGAGCACTACCGATAACTCGACGGTGACGGTTTTGACGGCGTTATCTGTCATGGCTTCACCCTTCAACGGTCAATCTAGCGCTAAAGGCCTAAGAAACAAACAATAATCGCGGTCTGCCAACTGCACGCAGCGTCGCGCCCGGCGCGCCGCTGTGCTACGCTCGGCATATGGAACTGCCGGAATGGGACGCAAGCATCGGGCCAGTTTCCTGTGAGACGGCCGTGGCCCGGATGGAACAGCGGGTGGCGGATATCCTCGCCGGCCGCGCGCGGGGGCTGGTGTGGCTTCTCGAACACCCCCCGCTCTATACCGCCGGCGCCAGCGCCAAGCCGCAGGACCTGGTCGATCCGGGACGGTTTCCGGTCCATTCGACGGGCCGGGGCGGCCAGTACACCTACCACGGGCCGGGCCAACGCATCGCCTATGTGATGCTCGACCTGCGCCATCGCGGGCTCGACCTGCGGATCTTCGTCCGCGACCTCGAACAATGGCTGATCGATACGCTGGCGGGCTTCGGAATCGCCGGCGGCCGCCGTGAGGGCCGCGTCGGGGTATGGGTGGAGACGCCCACGGGCTCGGCCAAGATCGCCGCCCTCGGCGTGCGCGTGCGGCGCTGGATCACCTATCACGGCGTCAGCCTCAACGTGAACCCGGATCTTGGCCACTACGCGGGGATCGTTCCCTGCGGGATCAGCGATGCCGGCGTGACCTCGCTGGCGGCGATGGGCATTGCGGTCACGATGGAAGAAGTGGATCTGGCGCTGCGGCATTGTTTCGAAAAAGTGTTCCTGCCCGGCGCGTTTCCGGATCTGCGCCTGCCGGAGCCGGTGCCGCTCGCCGAAGCGGGCTGAAGCATGCACAGACCGGGGCCCCGGCTCAGCTAAACGGTCGGCACCTGTGCGAACGGACCGAGCGGGCCCACAGGTTCGTCGTTCCCGATTTCCTCGACCGTCACCCTTTCGACCAAGGCGGCGGGCGGCCCCTTCCGGCAGGCCGCGATCAGGGAATCGATGCGTGCACCCGCGCCCCGCGCCACGATCTCGACCCGGCCATCACGGCGGTTGCGGACCCAGCCCGAAAGCCCGAGTGCCTCCCCTGTGTCCACGGTCCAGCCGCGAAACCAGACGCCCTGCACGCGCCCGGACACAAACAGGCGGACGGTTTTCGGATTCGCGGGTTCGGTCACGGGCGTCAAGTCCGGGGCGCGGTCCTTATTCGAATTCGATCAGGACATCGTCGACGCCAACACTGTCCCCCGCCGCCACCCGCACGCGGGCGACTTTGCCGTCACGTTCGGCGGTGAACACGTTTTCCATTTTCATTGCATCGACCACCGCCAGAGCCTCACCGGCATCGACCGAATCGCCTTCGGCCACGTTGACGGCGACGATCAGGCCCGGCATCGGCGAGAGCAGGAATTTGCTCGTATCGGGCGGCATCTTGACCGGCATCAGGGAGGCAAGCGCGGCGACGCGGCGTTCGCGCACCACAATGTCCAGATGCACGCCACCGGCTTCGAGGCGGTAGCCCTCGGCCAGGCGCTCGACCTGAAACGTGGCGTCGCCGCCGTTGATGGTGCCCTCGAACAGGTGATGCGAGGGTTTCCAGGTCCCGCGAACCGCAATCGTCTGACCCAAGACCTTGGTTTCGATTCCACCTTCGGTTGCGCGTACGGCAATATCGAGCGGCGTGCCGTCAACGGCGGCGACCCAGTCCGCAGGCCCGGCCGTGCCGTCCCCGGCAAGCGCCGCATCGGCACCGGCGCCAAGCGCGCGCTCGCGGGCACGGATGCCGAAGTGAATGAGCGTCGCCACGGCGGCGAAGCGCGCCTGTGCTTCCGGCGCCGGGACGGCGGCGTGAAATCCGTCGGGCCATTCCTCGGCGATAAAGCCGGTCGTCATATTGCCCGCCCGGAAACGGGCGTTCGCCATGATCGCCGCGAGAAAGCCGACGTTGTGGGCGGGCCCGCGAATATGAAACCGGTCCAGCGCATCGGCCTGGCCCGCGATTGCCTGTTCGCGGGTGGCGCCGCAGGTCACCAGCTTGGCGATCATGGGATCGTAGAACCGGCTGACCTCGTCGCCTTCGGTAACGCCCGAATCGATCCGCAGGTTTTCATCCGGCTCCGGCGTCCGGTAACGCACGAGGCGGCCGGTGGACGGCACGAACCCGCGGCGCGCATCTTCTGCGTAGATGCGGCTTTCGATCGCCCAACCGTCGAGGCGCACATCGTCCTGCGTAAACGGCAATCTTTCGCCCGCCGCCACCCGGAACATCAGTTCGACCAGATCGAGCCCGGTCACCATCTCGGTCACGGGGTGTTCCACCTGCAAGCGGGTATTCATCTCCAGAAAATAGAAATCGCGATCCGGCCCGACGACGAATTCGACCGTCCCGGCGGAGCGGTAGCCGACCGCCCGCGCCAGCGCCACCGCCTGCTCACCCATGGCGCAACGCAGGCCCCCGTCGACGAACGGGCTCGGCGCCTCTTCGACCACCTTCTGGTGGCGGCGCTGCACCGAACATTCGCGTTCGCCCAAATAGACCGTGTTCCCGTGGGAATCGGCGAAAACCTGAATTTCGATGTGCCGCGGACGCTCGATGAACTTTTCGATCAACACGCGGTCATCGCCGAAACTGGAACGCGCCTCGGACACCGCGCGCTCGAAGCCTTCGCGAACCTCGGCGTCGGTGGCGGCCACCCGCAGGCCTTTGCCGCCACCGCCGGCGGAGGCCTTGATCATCACCGGATAGCCGATCGCGCGGGCGGCGTGCTGGGCCGCCTCGGCGTCGGCAATCGCGCCCTCGGAGCCGGGGATGGTGTCGACGCCGGCCTTTTTCGCCAGCCGTTTCGATTCGATCTTGTCGCCCATCGCCGCAATGGCGTCGGCACCCGGCCCCACGAAGGCGATCCCGGCGGTTTCGACGGCCCGGACGAAGTCCGCATTCTCCGACAAAAACCCATAGCCCGGGTGCAGGGCCTGGGCGCCGGTTTGACGTGCGGCCTCGAGTATCCGGTCGGCGACGAGGTAGCTCTCGGCGGCCGGTGCCGGGCCGATTGCCACCGCCTCTTCGGCGAGGTCTACGTGCCGGGCGCTGGCATCGGCCTCGGAATAGACCGCGACGGTCCGGATCCCGAGACGCCGCGCGGTTGCGATGATGCGGCAGGCGATTTCGCCGCGGTTGGCGATCAGGATGTTCTCGAACGGGGGCGTGGTGCGGAGTGCGGTCTCCGGGGCGAATCGCCGAGCCCGTTCACGGGGCGGCGCGCCGTTCCTGGTGTCGGCCGCCAGCGCCGCCAGGGCATCGACGGTCACGCCGGCGATACCGCGCTGGGCCGCGGCTTCGGCAACGGCGAGCCAGTGTTTGGACGGAATTGCGCGCCGGTGCTTCCACACCGGCGGCAGGCCCGGCCGGACGCCGATATCGCCGGCCAGCGCCTCGGCCGAGGGCCACAGGTCTATCACGTCGGCAAAGCTGGAAATGGCCTCGGGATGGTTCATGATTTGCCCATATTACATAATGTAATTACCTGTCGCAAGGCTTCTTTCGATATGTAATTTTTGGCTTGAGATAAGGGTTTTCGGGGTAGAGATCACCGGGCGCGGAGCTTCGAGGCCCGTCTGGTGCCTCAAGACAGCCCCGAAGCGTCCCATGGGATCCGTCGAGGCGCGGGCGTTCGGTAACGGTGGGAGTCTGGGTTCCATCTGTAGGCTGCTGGCGGGTATTATCTCCAGGCAAATATGATCAGATTTAATTGCCTCCTCCGCGACGAAGGTCTGTATCCAACAGACGTCAAGTTAGTGCGGCACAAGGCTACTCGTCGCAGGGGGCGGCCTACACCGTATCAACTCTGTCGCGCCGCCGACGGGCGGCTTGAGCTTTACCAAAGTATCCAAAGACGAGCTGTTTTCGAGGGTGCGCGATTGCTAGCGAGTTTTGTGGCTACGCCATTGAACGAGACATTGTTCGTCGGTCTGTACGCAGTAAACGGAGTGGGAACGGCAGCACCGGGATTACTTGATCCGATCTCGGGCAAGGACGTAGGCGGACTTCATCTCTACGACTTGGCAATGGCGCAAGAACTCGCCGAGTATCGAGGTCGCCTCATCGTCGAATGGGGTGACGCCTATCGTGCCTGGGTCCAATTGGCACGGAATCAGGACAAGGCTGTCATCGAGATCCGGCGTTCTGTTGACGAGCCACCCTTTCCAGGATTCCACGATATTTGCGATAGACTAAGCGGTCTAGCCACAGTGCCATTATCCTGGAGAGAGGTGCTGTCGTCAGTTGGTGGTGTTTACTTGCTGACTTGCCCTGACACGGGCAAACAATATGTCGGTTCAGCGAGAGGTGCAGCGGGTTTTTGGGGACGTTGGGAAGAATACATCGCCGACGGGCATGGCGGAAACCGAAGGATGCAGGAGGTGCCCGCCGCAGACTATCAGGTGACCGTACTTAAAGTGGCGTCGTCATCTGCCGGATCTGACGCTCTCGATGAGATGGAGAGCCGCTGGAAACGGAAACTCCTCAGCCGAGAATTCGGCTTGAATGCGAATTAGATCGTTCGACCTACCTTAATCGGGGCCATCGCCTGATTGAAGTCTTGGGCATCGCACTTTGTTTTCAACACGGTTGCGACACGAACCACCGGAAAAATGCGCAACTATTTGAAGTCAGAAACGGAAAGGGTCTCCCGGATTTGCCTCACAGGTTACGGTCGCAGGCGCAGGTTCGTGCCACCTACAACGGGATGTTGTCGTGCTTCTTCCAGGGGTTTTCGAGTTTCTTGTTGCGCAGCATGGCGAGCGCGCGGCAGAGGCGGACGCGGGTGTCGCGCGGCATGATCACGTCGTCGATGAATCCGCGGTGCCCGGCGATGAACGGGTTGGCAAAGCGGGCGCGGTATTCCTCGGTGCGCGCCTCGATCTTTTTGTCGTCGCCGAGTTCATCGCGGAAGATGATCTCGACCGCGCCCTTGGGCCCCATCACCGCGATCTCGGCCGAGGGCCAGGCGTAGTTGATGTCGCCGCGCAAATGTTTCGAACTCATGACATCGTAGGCGCCGCCATAGGCCTTGCGCGTAATCAACGTCACTTTGGGCACCGTCGCCTCGCCGAAAGCGAACAGGAGTTTCGACCCGTGCTTGATGATGCCGCCGTATTCCTGCGCCGTGCCGGGCAGGAAGCCGGGCACATCGACGAAGGTGACGATGGGGATGTTGAAGCAGTCGCAGAAACGCACGAACCGCGCCGCCTTGCGGCTTGAATCGATATCCAGGCATCCGGCCAGCACCAATGGCTGGTTCGCCACCACGCCGACCGGGTGGCCGCCCATGCGCGCGAACCCGACGACGATGTTCTTGGCGAAATCGGGTTGAATCTCGAAAAAGTCTCCTTCGTCCACGACTTTCTCGATCAGCTCCTTGATGTCGTAGGGCTTGGCCGGGTCGGCCGGCACCAGCGAATCGAGAGACTCTTCCACCCGGTCCACCGGGTCTTCGGTCGGCCGCACCGGCGGCGCCTCGCGATTGGAAAGCGGCAGGAAATCGAACAGGCGCCGCACCTGAACCAGCGTGTCGACATCGTTTTCAAAGGCGAGATCGGCGACCGACGATTTACTGGTGTGGGTGACGGCACCGCCAAGCTCTTCGTGGGTGACCACTTCGTGGGTCACTGTTTTGACCACGTCGGGGCCGGTCACGAACATGTACGACGTGTCCTTGACCATGAAAATAAAATCCGTCATCGCCGGGGCATAGACCGCCCCGCCCGCGCACGGGCCCATGATGACCGAAATCTGCGGCACCACGCCTGAGCTCATGATCGTGCGCTGGAACACGTCGGCGTAACCGGCCAGCGAGGCGACCCCTTCCTGGATGCGCGCGCCGCCCGAATCGTTGAGGCCAATTACCGGTGCGCCGACGTTCATCGCCTGATCCATGATCTTGCAGATCTTTTCGGCGTGGGTTTCCGACAACGAACCCCCGAACACGGTGAAATCCTGGCTGAACACGAACACGATGCGCCCGTTGATGGTGCCGTATCCGGTCACCACGCCGTCGCCGGGCACTTTTTGATCGGCCATGCCGAAATCGCTGTTGCGGTGTTCGACGAACATGTCGAACTCCTCGAACGAGCCCGGATCGAGCAGCACTTCGAGGCGTTCGCGCGCAGTCAGTTTGCCCTTGTCGTGCTGGGCGTCGATGCGGCGCTCGCCCCCGCCGACGTGAGCGGCGGCCCGTTTCTCTTCGAGGGCACGGATGATGTGTTGCATTTAAGGCTCTCCGGGGGGACGGCGCGCGAAAGTCGTGCCGGAAACCTAGCCAAGGATGGCGGCGCGCACCAGCGGCAACAGGCGGGGGCGCCCGCGGCGGGACGCGAGCGCCGGCCCTTGGGCGGTCCCCAAGCGGTATTCAGGCGGTTCTCAGGCGGAAAGTAGAGCCAGAAACCGGGCGGCGGCCTCGAAGTCGCGCCGCCGGGTCGCCGCCGCCGCCTCGGCGTCTTCGCCCCAGCGTGCGGTCTGGTGGTCCTCCTCGAGACGCGAGAGCGCCCAGGCATCGTCCACGCCGCAGGCCCCGCGCAACACCGCGAGCGCCAGCACCAGCGAGCCCGAAATCTGTACCAAGCTGCGAAGCGCCGTAAGCTGCCAGGTATCGCAGGCGGCAACGGCGGCGCGCAGCGCCGTTTGCGCGTCTTCATCCTGCGCCACGGGGATCACCCCCTCGGTCACGGCGAGGCGTGCGCCGAAGGTTCGTTCGGCCCAATCGAGCCACGGCTGCCAGGCGGTGTGCTGTTTCTGCGCCAGTTCGCCGGGAGCTTCGGCACGGTGGCATAACAGATCGGACTCGGCAAAAGCCGCAACCTCATCCACGACGCCGCTGCGCGCCTGCGCGACGTTGTCGAGGGCGGTGCAGGCGAGCCGCATCAGCGGCATGGTTTCAGGGAGGATTTCGCCCTCTTGCGCTGACCATTCCGCGGCGACGGCTTCTGAAAGCGCGCGGCCGAGAAGGTCCAGCGGCTGGCCCGCCGGGGTGCGCAAGGCCTTGCCGTCGAGGCAAACCGTGTGCCGGTCGCCTTCGTCAACCGCCTCGGCCTTTTTGTAGATGCGCCGGGTCATGGGTTACCCAACGCGCGGTCGATGGTGCGGCCGATGCCGCGAATGACATCGCCGACGGCCCCGCCCTGGGTCTCTGATTCTTGCGCCGGGTCGCCCGCCATCGCCGCCACGCACGGGTTGCGTTCGGCGGTTACCGCCTCGATTACCGGCACCAGCAGCACCAGCGGATTGACCAGCGCCCCCAGTGTCGTCAGCACTTTCTTGCCGAGGCCCGCGGGCGTCGGTTCAATCGTCGGATCGCGGAAGGTGCCGCCGAGATGGACCGGCACCGCGAGGTCGAGCAGCCGGAGTTCCTTCGGGCGCGGCGTTAGAATCATATCGAAAGTTTCCTTCCCGAGATCGAGGCTACCCCGCCCCAACAGGCTCATCCGCTGCGTGTCGAGCAGCAACGCCTCGGTCGAGGCGACGCCGCCCTCGACCGTCCAGTCGGCGACCGCGCAGTTAATGCTGGCGCTGTCAAGATTGGAGTTGAAGGGGGCCACCTGGCGAAGCAATCCACCCTCGAACAAAAGATAGTCGGTTTCGTGAAGGGTTCCGGCGCCGACCACACCGCGCACGTTCCCGTTGAGGCTGGCGGCGAGCGCCCGCGCCGTCGCGCCGCGCCCGTCAAGTTTAGCGGCAAGTTCCATCGGCGCTTCCAGATAGGGTTGGGCGCCGACGATGCGTAGCAGCCCGGCGCTGTCGAGGCGTTCCCCCGCAAACTCGAGCCGCAGCACCAGTTCGGGATCGCGCGCCGCCAGCGCCCCGGCGACGCCGATTGCACCGTCTCCGACTCGAAAATCCAGTTTGCCGATGTCGAGCACGCCGGTTTTGAGGCTTGCAGCGAGGGAAAGGCCGACGATGTCGGTGCCGCGCAAGCGCATCGCCGCGATACCGGCCTCAATCGTGCCTTCGGCCTGCCACCAGAGCGCAAGCGGCAAAGGGGTCTCCGGGAAGACCCGGGGGCCGGGCTCGGCTTCCGCGCCCTCGCCGTCATCATCATCACCGTTGGGCGCAAGGCCGGGAAAAAGCGAATCGAGATCGAGAACCCGCGATGCAACAGTCGCATCGATGCGCGGCAGGTCGCCGCCGCGCTCGATTACGATGGTGCCCGAGAGATCGCTGCCACCGAGACGGGCGTCCACGCCGGAAAACTGAATCCGCATGTCCTGCCGGCTAACCCCGGCCGAAACCGAAAAAGGTTGCGCCACCGGGACCGTGGTACCGGCCAGCGCCGCCGCAGCGGCAAGGTCCGGTCCTTCGACGTGGAACGATCCACCGAACGCGCCGCTCTCGGGAAAGGCCGCAAGCGAGCCGCTGCCCTCACCGGTAACGTTGCCGAGCCGGAACGAACCGGAGATCGGAAACGGTAAGCCTGTGGCCCACGCGGCGAGCGACGGCAGGCGCAGACTGGTTTCGAGGCCTTCGCCCCGGAATTGTCCCCGCCCCTCGATGCGCAGCGCCAGCGGCGTCATCTCGGCGGACATCTCGCTGATGGCGGCTTCGAGACCGTGCCCGTCCGCCCATCCAAGGCGGCCGTCATGCACTTCCACGGTGCCGCGGACCGAGGCCAGCAATTCGGCCGCCTCGCGCCCCTGAAAACTCAATTGCGCCCGTGCCCGCCCGGATAACGTGAGGGAATCGGGCACGCCGAGAAGCCGCAGAACCGGTGTGAAGTCGGCATTCACCGTCTCCAGCGAAACGCTCAGCGCCGGAATCGTGTCGGCCGATTCGATGCGCCCGCGACCGGCGATCGCGATCCCTTCGATCACACCCGCGAACGCCGGGATGTCGAGGCGACCCCGATTGAGGGACATTTCAAATTCGATTGCGCGGGCTTCGCGCCCGGCGGCACGCACCCGTTCCGCCCGCAACCGGAGTTCGCCGTCGAACGCGGCCACTTCGCGGGCAAGGGTTTCGATCGGCCACGCGGCCCCATCCGGAGCGTTCCCGCCGCCGACCGCGCTCCCGGCAACGTCCATGATGGCGTCGAGATCGAGAACATCCGATTCGATGACCGCGCCGAAACGGGGCCGGGCCCCGCCCCAGGTAAAGTCAACATCGCCGGCGAGATCGGTGGACCCATATTCGACCGCGGCGCCGGTCAGGAACACGGAACTGTCGCCGAACCGGATCCGGCCAACTGCCGTCACTGGCGCGGCCACTGGTGCGGGCGCGTTGAAGCCTGCCAGCGCTATCACCGGCGCCGGATCGTCGCTTTGCAGGTCGAAGGCAAAGGCCGCCCCTTCGAGCTGCGCACCTCCGAGCGCGCCGTGCAGCCGCAGGGTTGTGCCGGGAACCTCAAGAATGGCCTCGAGCGGGATTGCGCCAGCGGTATCGAGAGGGGCGGCGACGCCGCCGGTCCGCCCCGAAAGGCGAAGCGGCAGGCCCGGCAGCGCCCCCTCGCCCTCGAATAGCGCCCCCTCGCTCTCGAATAGAATGTCGCCGCCAGCGGCTGCAATCTCGAGGCCGAGACGGCCCGGGACCAGCCTGACCGCGCCAGGCGCAGACTCCGCGGTGGGCCGCGCCGTAAGCAACACGGTGCCGGCGAGCGACCGCAACAACGCCTCGGGCGTTGTTCCAGACGCGCTCAAAGAAAGTTCCGCATCGAACGCCGGCACGATCAGCCCGGGCCAGTCGCGCGGCACACCCAGAACGGCAGGATCGAGCGCAGCGACCGAAAGGGCAAGCGACCACGAGTCCCCCTCCCCCGTCCGCGACACTGTGCCGCCGATCACGGCCCCGGCAATCGCCGCCTTTTCGATCTCGATCCGAAGCGCGCCTGCGTCGATGTTTGCGCCCAGAGAGACATCTTCGATTGCGGTGCCCGGCACCTGCACCCGATCGGCACGGAAACGAAGATCGCCGTCGGCTCGTTCCATCAAACCGGTTGGCAGCACCCGGTCCAACGGCCAGAACAGGATCGCTTCAGCTGGCGTCGCGCTCGACAATAGTTGTTCGGCGTCGATCAGCCGCGAAGCGAGATCGAATTGCACGCGCAACCGGGCGCCGCGCCAATCGGCGCCGATGCTGCCCGACACGTCGCTCGACCCGATACGCGCCCGCAGTCCGGTCAGTTCCATCGCCTCCACACTGCCGGCGAGTTGGGCCACCGCGGCGAAACCAAGTCCGGGCGACAATTCGAACCCGGCGAGACGGGCAAGGCGCGCCGCGTCGGCACCCTCGGCCGACAGCGCAATATCGAAATCGCCAAGGTCCAAGGGTGCCCCGAGCCGGCCGGCCGCCGTCAGGCGAAATGCCGGACTTTCGATTCGTGCGTTCACCACCCCCGCACGATTTGCTATCAGATCGGTGGCGGACGGTATTTTCGCTATGATTTCAAATGCTTGTGCATGAACCAAAGCCTCGGCCTCGATCCCGATCGGGGCCGCGCCGTCGCCAATCGCAATCGTCACCAGGCGCAGTTGGAGGCGCGGCGCGGCGGCGCCGGCGCCACCGCGGTAGGTCACCGCCAGTCCGCGCACCGCGATCACGTCGGGCAGCGGCGGCCGTGTGTCTTCCGCCCCCGCATCGAGATCCCAGTTGCGGCGGCCGGCAGCATCGGTTTCGAGATGAACCGCGACGTCTTCGATTGCAATGCTGTCGATCACGAGGTCGCCGCGCATCAGCGGCAGAAGACGGAACTGAACCGTGGCCTCGCCGATTCGCACAAGTTTCGGCGCCTGGCCCCAATGAGTGTTGGCAAGGTGTACGTCGCGCGCCATGATCGCCGGACGCAACGAAAACGCAATCCCGATGTCGCCGCCGATCGTCACGCTGCGTCCGGCGGCGGCGGTTAACGCCTCTTCGGCCAGGGCACGATAGCGTTCGAGGTCGACGCTCGCGAGGAAGACGGCAATACCGCCAAGCACAAGCACGACAAACGCCGCCACGGCGGCAACGATGTATCCGATCCGCATCTATCGCCCGGACCCAAAGAGAAACTTCCACACCGGCCAGACTGGTGCGGGATTCACGCTAGCATATGGGGATGTTCGCGCCAGGATTCAGCGCCGCCGGAAAGGCCGGGCGAAAACCGGCAAGGGTCTCGTCCGTGATCCAGTACCGGCGTTCGGAGACGCGGGAATAAAGACTAACCATCGAAAAGAATCGAACACAATCAAAAAGCTATCCTCGCGTTACCGGCTGACATCATGGGATCGAATGGCCGCCGTTGCCCTTCTCGTTGCCGCCGCCGAGAGTACGGCCGATGGAGCGCCCGATTCCGCGGATGGCACCGCCGATGCCGCGTTCGGTCTGCGCCGGCGACGGTGCGTATCTTCATGCTGTTGAATCCATTGTTTGTTGAACCAAACCGGGCAGGCCGGCAAAGGTCTTTGCAATACCTCCGGCGCCCGCGCGGCGCAGGTCGGCCGGTGGATGGTAGCCCCACGAAACGCCAATTCCGGCGACGCCAGCGTTGACCGCCATTTCCATATCGTAGACCGAATCGCCCACGAACACGGTTTCATGCGGGCCTATCCCGGTTTCGTCCATGGCACGGCAGAGCATTTCCGGGTGCGGTTTGCCGGCGTTGAAATCGGCCGTCTGCAAAGTGGCAAAAAAGCCATCCAGCCGGTGGCGCTCAAGGGTCGCGACCAGGCCCCGGCGGCCCTTGCCGGTGGCGACACCCAGCACGTACCCGGCGCGCGCCAATGCCTGGAGGCTGTCGCGGGCACCGGGATAGGCTGCCTCGCTGCCGGCGTGATCGGCCAGGGCCTGCGGGTGGGTGCTGCGATAGGTGGCGACCAGACGTTCGTAGCGGTCCGAGTCATGTCCGGGCGCGAGATGCGCCACCGCGTCGTGCAGGGAAAGTCCGATCACGCGGCGAACGGCGCCGGCACCCGGCGGTAGTAAATTCTCAGACTCAAACGCCTTCGCCATCGCCGCGACGATGGTGCGCTGGCTATCGACCAGGGTACCGTCGCAGTCGAATACAACCAGGCGGAGGGGCGAATTTGATGGCATCCGCAGCGTCCCGAACCGTTGTGCAGTGCGACATTATGCCACACGACGGGCTCCGCGGCGGCGTCTATAACAAAAAGGCATCGGCAAGCATGCACAACAGAAGACGGTCAAAGCGATTTTAGCTGTCTTCTGGCTTTCCCTAGGTAAAGTAACGAATTGCTGCGGCGTGTTCTAATCCCCCCGGAGCGTCGCGGCAAAGTTCTCCGGCGTCCTGCGGTTTCCGTAGGGCGCCGGGAACACTTTAGGGGTTAACATACATTTCGCCCGTCCTCGCGTTGCCGCCCGCTATGGGTTCGCCCTGAGGCTGGCGCCGGTTTTCATGGTATATCGGGCGCAACCCATGGGGAGGACCGCGTGCCCGACGAAACCCTGACCCAGCTCGGCCAAGCAGCCGACCTGGCGGCCTCGCCCGAGGCCGCCACCCTGGAGCGGGTCTCCAACCCGCAGGCCGGAATGCTGTATCTCGTGCGCTTTACCTGCCCCGAATTTACCAGCCTTTGCCCGATTACCGGCCAACCCGATTTCGCTCATCTGGTCATCGACTATGCACCCGGCGAGTGGCTGGTGGAGAGCAAATCGCTGAAGCTCTATCTGGGTTCGTTCCGCAACCACGGCGCCTTTCACGAAGACTGCACAGTGACAATCGCCAAGCGCCTGGAAAAGGAGATCGCGCCGACGTGGCTGCGGATCGGCGGTTATTTTTTTCCGCGCGGCGGCATTCCGATCGACGTGTTCTACCAGAGCGCTCCGCCACCTGACGGCCTGTGGCTGCCGGACCAGGGCGTCGCCCCCTACCGCGGCCGCGGCTAGAAAAATACCGGCCCCTGGTCAGGCGGTCCGGCGCGTGCCCCGAATCTCGCCGATGTGATTCAGTTCGCCGCCGTAATCGATGACGTCGCCCTTGATCCTCCCAAGCATGGTGACCGACGAGCCCGGTTCGAGTGTGAGGTCGCCCTTGATTTCGCCGGTCAGTTTGAGCGAAACACCGGATTTTACGGTGGCACCGCCCTTGACCTCGCCGAACATACGGATGTCTTTTTCGAACACGGTCCCGCCGGGCAAATCGCCGAACTTCAGTTCGCGGTGACGGAAGGCAGGGTGCGATGCGCCGCCGTGATCGCGATACCAGATGAGCCCGACGATCAGACCGATGACCAAGACCGGCCAGAGAAACCAAGTGGGGCCGGTCCCCGAGCATACATTGAGTAGCCGGTCCCCGAGAATACATTGAGTAGAATGAAAAAGACGGCGAGTGCGCCGAGCGGAATGGCGAGCTTCCGATAGCGCTGACGGAAGGCGTGGCGCGATTCGCCGCCGTGTTCGCGGACCCAGGCAAGTCCGAACACCAGACCGAGGACCAGCACCGGCCAGTGGAACCAGATGTCGTCGAGCCCTGAGAACACGTTGATAAGAAATAAGAAGATCGCGACCGCGCCAAGCGTAAGCCCAAGTTTCTGAGTCTTCGGCGACAGCATCGGGGCGTCGCCGGACCCTGCCGGCGAAGCCGGTGCGGCCGAGCTTCGCGGCGAATCATCGCGTTTTGACTCGCCGCCGAAGTGAACGCGATAGACCGGGATATGATCGGCGATGTTTTTCACGTCCTGATCGCCCAGGAAATCGAACCCGATCGACAGTTTGTTCTTGACCTGATCGTAGACCGTTCCCGAGACGCAGATGCCGCCCGCTTCGGCGAGGCCCTCAAGACGGGCGGCGATATTGACGCCTTCGCCATACAAATCGTCGCCATCGACGATGACGTCGCCGAGGTTAATGCCGATGCGGAATTCCATCCGCCGGTCGGCCGGCCGATCGTGGTTGCGGGTGGCAAGTTCGGTCTGGATTTCAGCCGCTGCCGTCACCGCCTCGACGACGCTGTCGAATTCCGCCATCAGGCCATCGCCGACGACATTGACGACGCGGCCACGGTGACGCTCGATCAACCGTCCCATCGCCCCGCGGTAATCTTTGAGAGTGGCTAGCGTGCCGACTTCGTCGACGCCCATCAGGCGGCTGTAGCCCTTGACGTCGGCACAAAGGATGGTCGTCAGCTTGCGGCGGACGTCTTCGGTCACGGGTACATGTCCCCTTGTCAGGTCCCGGCCCCCCGCCGGTCCGGTGCCGTTCAAACGATTTGAGGGGCGAGGGTACTTGCACGGTTCGCCCGGGCGCAAGGGGCGCGGCGGCCTAATCCGCGGCGCTAAAGCCCAGCAGCCGAAGGGCCTCCACCATGGCCGCCGGCGGCGGCGCCGTCACCACAAGTTTGCCGCCATCGGGGTGGGGAAACTCGATGGTACGGGCGTGAAGATAGAGCCCCTGCGGCAGCCTGGAAATGGCGGGAAACGCCGCCCGGCCGCCGTATTTGCCATCGCCCAGAATCGGGGTTCCCAGGTGGGCGCAATGGGCCCGCAACTGGTGAGTCCGACCGGTGCGGGGTTCGAGTTCAAGCCAGGCGAGAGGGCCGGCGCGCTCGAGGGTGCGGTAGAGGGTGAGTGCCGCGCGCCCGGTTCCGGGGGTCATTTTTTCCCGCCCGCCAACCGCCGCCTTGCCCAGCGGCGCGTCGATTTGCCCGCGCGGCGGTTTCGGGTGCCCGGCGACCAGGCCCCAGTAGATCTTGCGCACCGCGCGGCTGCGGAAGGCGCGGCCAAGCGCAGCGGCGGCGGCGGCCTGGCGCGCCAGCACCAGACATCCGCTGGTGTCCTTGTCGAGGCGATGGACCAGCCGCGGCCGCTCGGCGGCGCCGAATTGCAAAGCGTCGAGCATCGCGTCCAGGTGGCGGCGGGTGTTGGTGCCGCCCTGGACGGCGAGACCGGGCGGCTTGTTGAGAACGATGACGGTTGCGTCCCGGTGCAGGACCGTCGCTTGGATCGCCGCCGCATCGGCCTCGGAGACGGCCGCCGGCGGTATCTTGCGCGGCGGGCTCGCCCGGCCCGCGCCAAGCGGCGGCACCCGGATCGATTGTCCCGCTGCGAGGCGAGCGTTCGCCCGGGTGCGTGCGCCGTCGAGTCGTATCTGACCCTTGCGCAGCAATTGCTCGAGACGGCCGTGCAGCAGATCGGGGTAATGACGCCTGAACCACCGGTCGAGGCGAATTCCGGCTTCGTCCCCGGTAACGGTGCGCTTCTCGGGCCCGCTCATGCGAGGATGGTGCGAAACAGCCAAAGACCGGCGAACAGACCCAAGATCGACAATGAAAACGACAACGCCGCATAGCCGAGCGCCGTGCCAAGCTGCCCGCGCTCGACCAGGACCACGAAGTCGAGCGAAAACGTCGAGAACGTGGTGAAGCCGCCAAGAACGCCGACCGACAATAGCGCCCGCACTTCGGGACCGACGCTCCAGCGCAGCGCCATCACCTCGATCAGCGCCCCCATCAGGAACGAGCCCAGCACATTGACCGTCAACGTGCCGTAGGGGAACCCGGCCCCGAGCCAGCGCAGCGTCAACATGCCCACCGAATGGCGGCCGAGTGCCCCGACAGCGCCGCCGACCGCAATCGCGAAAAGAATCTTCATGCGGACCCCGCGCCTGGCTGACTCCGGACTGTCATTGCGAACCGCCGGTTCCGCGTTTCGCGCGCATACGTTTCCAGTATTCCAGGCGCTTGGCGATCTCGCGCTCGAAGCCGGTCTCGCGGGGGCGGTAATACTCCGCGCGCTCGAACCCGTCCGGGAAATAGCTCTGGCCGGAAAAACCGGCGGGGGCATCGTGGTCGTATTCGTATCCTTCGCCGTATCCCAGTTCCTTCATCATGCGGGTCGGCGCATTGAGGATGTGTTTGGGCGGCATCAGCGACCCGGATTCGGCGGCGGCCTGCGACGCCGCGCGGTGGGCGCGATAGACGGCGTTCGATTTGGGTGCGGTGGCGAGATAGACCACTGCCTGGGCAATGGCGAGTTCGCCTTCGGGCGAGCCCAGGAAGTCGTAGGCATCTTTCGCCGCCAGCGCCTGCTCGACCGCCCGTGGATCGGCAAGGCCGATGTCCTCGACGGCGAACCGTACCAGGCGGCGGACGATATAGAGCGGGTTCTCGCCGCCCGCCAGCATGCGCGCCAGCCAGTAGAGGCTGGCATCCGCATCCGAGCCGCGCAAGGATTTGTGCAGCGCGCTGATCAGATTGTAGTGCCCTTCTTGGGTCTTGTCGTATAGCGGGGCGCGGCGCTGAACCGCCGCCACCAGCGCTTCGGTGTCGAGCGGCGCCGGTGCGTCAATTGCGAACAGGTCCTCGGCAAGATTGAGAACATAACGTCCGTCGCCGTCGGCCATACCGATCAGCGCCGACCGGGCCCCGCTTTCGAGCGGCAGGGGTCGCTTAAGCAGGTCCTCGGCGCGCGCAATCAACGTTTCCAGCGCCGTGTCGTCAAGGCGCTGCAACAGAAGCACCTGACAGCGCGACAGCAACGCCGCATTCAGTTCGAAGGACGGGTTTTCGGTGGTGGCGCCGACCAGAATGATGGTTCCGTCCTCGACAACAGGCAAGAAGCCATCCTGCTGGGCCCGGTTGAAGCGATGAATTTCATCGACGAACAAAAGCGTGCCGCGGCCCGCAAGCCGCCGTGCGCGCGCAGCCTCGATTGCCTTGCGCACATCGGCAACGCCGGAAAACACCGCCGAGAGTTGCACAAAATCCAGCGCCACCGCTTCGGCCAGCAACCGCGCGATGGTCGTCTTGCCGCTGCCCGGCGGGCCCCACAGGATCAGTGAGGCCAGTCGGCCGGCGCCGATCATCAGGCCGAGCGGCCCGTCCGGTCCGAGCAAATGATCCTGTCCCAGCACCTCGCCGAGGGTGCGCGGCCGCAGGCGGTCGGCGAGCGGGTGCGGCGCACCCGCGTCGAGTCCGGCCGCCTCGAACAGGCTCACCCGCCCACCGTGAAGTTGATATCCTGATTGCCGCGGCGCACCGTGATGTTCCATTCGCGGGCGGCGCGCATGGCCACGGTAAGGTCTTCGATGGTTCGGATATTGCGGTCGTTGACGCGGACGAACACGTCGCCTTGCCGCAGCCGGATGCGATTGGCGTTACTGCGCGGGGCGACTCCGAGCACGATTACGCCGCGCGACATGGCGATGCTGTCCAGACCCAGTTCTTCGGCCAGCGCCGGCGACAGGTTGGCAATGCGCGCGCCAGCAATCGGATTGGGCCCGCTGACATCGGTCACGTTACGAGGCGGATCCTCCGGCGGCACCGACAGGTCGATCGACAGGGCCAGCAGCACACCCCGCCGTAGCACATCGAGCGCCGCCGATTCACCGATGACGCCGATGGCGACCCGGTAATTGAGACCTTGCGGATCGTTGACCTCGAGACCGCCGACGCGGCGAATCACGTCGCCGACACGCAGTCCGGCCCGCTCGGCCGGGCCGCCAGGGTAGATCTTGTTTATCAGCACACCACCCGGCCGTTCGAGTCCAAGCGAGCCGGCGAGGTCCGAATCCACCTCCTGCCCGCCGGCACCCAACCAGGGCCGCTGCACGCGCCCGGTCGTGGTCGCGCTCGCCACCACCGAGGCTGCCATGTTGGAAGGGATCGCGAATCCGATTCCGATCGAACCGCCGGAGCGCGAGAAGATCGCGGTGTTTACGCCCGCGAGGCGCCCGTCCATGGTCACCAGCGCGCCGCCGGAGTTGCCGGGATTGATGGCGGCATCTGTCTGGATGAAGAACTGAAAGTCGGTGATCCCGACCTGAGTGCGCGCCAGCGCCGAAATGATGCCGCTGGTCACCGTCTGCCCGACGCCGAACGGATTGCCGATCGCCAGCACCAGGTCGCCAACCTCAAGATCGTCCGAATCCATGAATTCGAGTGCGGGCAGCGCCTCGCCCGCGGTATCGATTCGCAGCACCGCAAGATCGGTGCGCTCGTCGGCCAGAACGATATCGGCCGGAAACTCGCGCCGGTCGGCCAGGGCGACGATGATTTCGTCCGAGCCTGCAATAACGTGATTGTTGGTCACCACCAGGCCGTCAGCCCTGATGATGACGCCCGACCCGAGCGAGCTTTGCATGCGTTGGCGTGGAGGGTTGGGGCCGAAGAAATCGTCGCCGAAGAAACGCCGGAACAGGGGATCGTTGAACAGCGGCGAGCGCTCGACCGAGCGCACCAGCGTGCGCGTGAACACGTTGACCACAGCGGGCGCGACCTTGCGGACAAGGGGCGCGAACGAATACTGAATCTGGACTTCGGATTCGGGGACGACGCGCTCTTGTGCGGCGGCGGCGCCGGACCCTCCTGTCAGCACCACCATCGCCACCACCGCGGCCGCGCACGCACGCATGCGGCGCGGAGAGGCGGGGTCGGAGCTTGTGAACTGCCGCGCCGTCATAGCCCTAGCTTAGCCTGTTCACCGGGCGGCGGACACCGGCGCCTGGAGGGCCGGATGGGTTCGGACGGCCGCAGGCGGAGTGGCGGTCAGCCGGCGGCGGCTTCTTCCTGATCGTCGTCGTCGCCGAACTGGATCGGGCCCGAATCGAGGCCCTTGGCGTCCTCGTCGCGGTCGACCAGTTCGATCACCGCCATTGGCGCCGAATCGCCATAGCGGAAGCCGGCGCGCAGAACCCGCGTATAGCCGCCCGGCCGGTCGGCATAGCGTTCGGAAAGCGCGGTAAAGAGCTTGTCCACCAGGGCGCGGTCCTGAATCTGCGACAGTGCCTGACGCCGGGCATGAAGGCCGCCGCGTTTCCCCAGTGTGACCAGCTTGTCGACGATAGGGCGCAGTTCCTTGGCCTTGGGCAGAGTCGTTTCGATCTGTTCGTGCTTGATCAGCGCGGCCGCCATGTTGGCGAACATCGCCTTGCGGTGGGCGCTGGTGCGGCTGAGACGGCGGCCCTTTTTGCGGTGGCGCATGGTGGAGACTCCGGTCGGACGCGGAACGCGTGCCTAGAAATTGTCATCGAGCTTTTTGGCCATTTCCTCGATGTTCTCGGGCGGCCAGCTCGGGACTTCCATACCAAGGTGCAGGCCCATCTGCGCCAACACTTCCTTGATTTCGTTCAGCGATTTGCGACCGAAATTGGGGGTCCGCAGCATCTCGCCCTCGGACTTCTGGATCAGATCGCCGATGTAGACGATGTTGTCGTTCTTGAGGCAATTGGCGGACCGGACCGACAGTTCGAGCTCTTCGACCTTGCGCAGCAGGTTGGGGTTAAACTCGGGTTCGATCGACGTTTCTTCGGTGGTCGCGGCGCGCGGCTCCTCGAAGTTGATGAACAACTGGAACTGGTCCTGAAGGATGCGCGCGGCGTAGGCAACGGCGTCCTCGGGCGTGAGGGTGCCGTTGGTCTCGACCTGCATGATCAGCCTGTCGTAATCGAGAATCTGACCCTCGCGGGTCTTGTCGACCTTGTAGGAGACCCGTTTGATCGGGCTGTAGCCGGCATCGACCGGGATCAGTCCAATGGGAGATTCCTCGGTCAATTCGAGCGGGGCCGAGACATAGCCCTTGCCCGATCCGACGGTGAGTTCCATCGACAGGTTGGCTTTCTCATCAAGCGTGCAAATGACCAGATCGGGATTGAGAATCTCGATATCGTGGCCGGCCTCGATGTCGCCGGCCCTGACCTCGGCCGGACCCTTGGCCTTGAGGACCATGCGCTTGGGGCCCTCGCCGTGCATCCGAAGCGCCAGCGCCTTGATGTTGAGAACGATATCGGTCACGTCCTCGCGCACGCCCGGGATCGACGAGAATTCGTGCAGCACGCCGTCGATCTGCACCGAGGTCACCGCCGCCCCTTGCAGCGCCGACAGCAACACGCGGCGCAGCGCATTGCCAAGTGTCAGACCGAACCCCCGTTCCAACGGCTCTGCCACAACCGTCGCGACCCTTTGCGGATCGGCGCCGGGCTCGACCACCAGCCGGTTGGGTTTGATCAAGTCGTTCCAATTTTTGTGAATAACTTCCACAGCCATCTACCTCTTGGACCGGTTCCCGGAATGCGGCCGCAGGGCCGCCAATTAGATCTTGCCGCTTGCGTTCGGGCCGGATTTCCCGGCCCGCGCCCAAAAGTTCAGACGCGGCGGCGCTTTGGTGGACGGCATCCATTGTGGGGAATGGATGTCACGTCCCGAATCGAAGTAATCGTAAATCCCACGGCCTGCAGCGACCGGAGCGCGGATTCGCGGCCCGACCCGGGGCCGCGGACCTCGACCTCAAGTGTCTTCACGCCGTGCTCCTGGGCCTTGCGCCCGGCTTCGGCGGCCGCTACCTGGGCCGCATAGGGCGTCGACTTGCGCGAGCCCCGGAACCCCTGCTGGCCCGCCGATGACCAGGCAATCGCGTTGCCCTGGGCATCGGTAATCGTAATCATGGTGTTGTTGTAGGTCGCGTTCACGTGGGCGACGCCTGCCGTGATGTTCTTGCGTTCGCGCTTGCGCACACGGGCCTGGGTATCCTTTGCCATGGCGATCAGACCGTCTTCTTCCTGCCCGCGATCGGCCGCGCCGGCCCTTTGCGGGTTCTTGCGTTGGTATGGGTGCGCTGGCCACGGACCGGCAAGCGGCGACGATGGCGCAGACCGCGGTAACAACCGAGATCCGTCAGGCGTTTGATATTCATCGAGGTCTCGCGGCGAACTTCGCCCTCGACCACATAGTCCCGGTCGATGATTTCGCGAATCTGGATCACCTCGCCGTCGGTCAGGTCGCTGACCCGGCGCTCAGGCGCGAGCCCCGCCTTTTCGCGAATATTCCGCGCCCGGGTGCGGCCGATGCCGAAAATGTAGGTCAGCGCAATTTCAACGCGCTTGCCGCTCGGAATGTTGACACCCGCTATCCGCGCCACGTTGTCATCTCCTCAAAGATTTGGGACCGTACGGCCGGGCCCGGCAATCGACACGTAAACGGGCCGCACGACCCGCCTCCGCGGCTCCCGCGTCCGTTGAAAATTTGGCAGTTTCTATGCGCCCGACCGGGCCAGGTTATCATGATTTCGGCCCTCAAAGTCAACATTTCACGCATCCTCGAGCATCAATTCGATCTGCCGCGCGACTTCGTCCGGATCGGCCCTGCCATTGACGGTCCTGAGGGTCCCTGCGGTCCGGTAGTAGTCCCGCAGGGGCTCCGTCTGGTCATGATAGACCTCCAAGCGGGCCCGCATGACTTCTTCGTTGTCGTCGCTGCGGCGCTCGAATTCCGTACTGCCGCAGGCGTCGCACACGCCCTCGACCTTGGGCCGACGAAAGCGTTCGTGATAGCCGGCACCGCACCGGGCGCAGGTGAAACGTCCGGTTACTCGTTCGACGAGAAAATCATCGTCCACCTGCAACTCGATAACAATATCGAGCGCCAGCTTCTTCTGCCTCAACATCCGGTCCACCGCGTCGGCCTGGGCCGCGTTGCGCGGCACCCCGTCGAGGATGAACCCCTGGCACGGCGCCAGCGATTCGAGACGCTCGGAAATCAGGTCGACGACGATCTCGTCGGGCACCAGTTCGCCGGCATCGTAGATCGGCTTGGCACGGCGGCCGACTTCGGTGCCCGTGGTCATCGCCTCACGCAGCATGTCGCCGGTGGAGAGTTGCACCATGCCGCGCGCTTCCACAAGCCGCTGCGCCTGAGTGCCCTTGCCGGCCCCTGGCGGGCCCAGCAGGATCAAGTTCATCGATTGTGGCCTCGCAATTTCGATTTCTTGATCAGGCCCTCGTATTGATGGGCAAGCAGATGAGATTGAATCTGCGTTACCGTGTCCATCGATACCGTCACCACGATCAGCAGCGACGTTCCGCCGAAGTAAAACGGTACCGCGAACCGCGATATCAGGATTTCCGGCAGGACCGCGACCGCGACCAGATAGATCGATCCAACCACGGTAAGGCGGGTGAGGACGAAATCGAGAAACTCGGCCGTGTTCTTGCCCGGCCGTATGCCGGGAACGAAACCGCCGTATTTCTTCAGATTGTCGGCGGTATCGTTAGGGTTGAACACGATCGAAGTATAGAAAAAACAGAAGAATACGATTCCCGTCGCATAGAGCAGCAGATACCCGGGCTGTCCACGCCCCAGCAACGCGGTAATCGTGATCAGCCAATCCGGCCCGCCGGCACCGGAAAAGTTGGCCAGCGTAATCGGCAGCAGCAGCAGCGACGACGCGAAGATCACCGGTATCACGCCCGAGGTATTGAGCTTGAGCGGGATGTGGGAGCTTTCGCCGCCATACATCTTGTTGCCCATCTGGCGCTTGGGATACTGCACCAGTATTCGCCGCTGAGCGCGTTCGATGAACACGATAAAGGCAATTACCGCCACCACCATCACGATCATGAACAGGATAAAGACCGGAGACAGCGCCCCGGTACGGCCGAGTTCGAGCGTCGTTACCAGCGCCGTCGGCAAGTTGGCGACGATGCCGGCGAAGATTATCAGCGATATTCCGTTGCCAACCCCGCGCGCCGTCACCTGTTCGCCCAGCCACATCAGGAAAACGGTGCCCGCAGTCAACGTGATGACGGTGGTTACACGGAAGAACAACCCGGGATCGAACACGGCCGAACCGGCCGAGGTCTGCATACTTTCGAGACCAACCGCAATCGCCCACGCTTGCAACGCCGCCAGCGCCACGGTGCCGTAGCGGGTGTACTGGTTGATCTTTTTGCGCCCCGATTCGCCTTCCTTCTTCATCGCCTCGAACTTGGGCGACACCGCGGTCAACAGTTGCATGATGATCGAGGCTGAGATGTAGGGAAGGATGTTGAGAGCGAAAATCGTCATCCGCCCCAGCGCGCCGCCCGCGAAGACGTCGAACATTCCCAGAATTCCGCTTTGGTTTTGCTGGAAGATGTCCCGCATGACGATCGGGTCTATGCCCGGAATCGGGATGTAGGTGCCGAGGCGATAAATGACGAGCGCCCCCAGCGTGAACCAGAGGCGTTTCTTCAGGTCCGTCGCCTTGGCAAAGGCGCCGAGGTTGATGTTGCTGGCGAGTTGTTCAGCAGCCGAGGCCATGACTGCCTAACCGGCTTTGGGAGCCGGAGACGCCTTGTTGCCGCCGGCGGCGAACTTGGATTTCGGCGCCCTGCCCTTTTTGGTCGACTTGTCCCGCCGCGGCGGCGCCAGCAGTGTGATCTTGCCGCCCGCCTTTTCGACCGCGGCAATGGCGGCCTTCGACGCGCCGTGCACTTCGACCGTAACCTTGGCCGAGAGCTCGCCCTGACCGAGCAACCGCACCCCGTCGAGGGCGCGCCGGACGAGTCCGCTTTCGACCAGCACCGCGGCCGTCACCGTCACGGCAGCATCGAGCTTGCCGGCATCGATCGCGGCCTGCAGGCGGCCGACGTTGACGACGCTCAGGCGCTTGCGAAAAATATTGTGGAAGCCGCGCTTGGGCAGGCGCCGCGTAATCGGCATTTGCCCGCCCTCGAAACCCTTGATGGCGACGCCCGAGCGCGATTTCTGGCCCTTATGGCCACGCCCCGAGGTCTTGCCTCGGCCCGCGCTCATGCCGCGGCCGGGTCGGCTGCGCGCTTTCCTGGATCCGTCGCGGTCGGATAATTGATTGAGGTTCATGATTCGTCTCGTCCGTTGGGCCGGCGCCGCTTGCCCAATTGCAAACTCGGGTCAGTCCGCCGCTTCGCCTTTGACCCGCACCAAATGTCTTACCTTGTCTATCATGCCGCGCACCGCGGCCGTGTCCTCTAGCTCGCGCGTGCGGCCAATCTTGTTGAGGCCAAGCCCGATCAGGGTCTGGCGCTGATCGCCGCGGCGCCCAATCGGGCTGCCGGTCTGGATTACGATGACGGTTTTCTGTTCCGCGCTCATGCCTCGGCCTCTGTATCCGCCGTTTCGCCCTCTCCCTTGCGGCGCCCAAGTATCTCGCCGATCTTCTTGCTACGGCGCGCCGCCACCGAACGTGGCGACATCATATTCTCAAGGGCGGCGAATGTAGCCTTCAACATATTGTGCGGGTTCGAGGTGCCGATCGATTTGGTCACGACATCCTGTACGCCGAGCGTCTCGAAGATGGCGCGCATCGGCCCGCCGGCGATGATTCCAGTTCCGGGCGGTGCCGTCCGCAGCACCACGTGCCCGGCGCCGTAGCGCCCCTCGGTATCGTGGTGGAGCGTACGCCCTTCGCGCAGCGGCACCCGAATCATGTTGCGCTTGGCGGCCTCGGTCGCCTTGCGGATGGCCTCAGGCACTTCGCGCGCCTTGCCCTTGCCGAAGCCGACGCGGCCGCGCTGATCGCCCACCACCACGATGGCGGCAAAACCAAAACGCCGTCCGCCTTTTACAACTTTGGCGACACGGTTAATGCCGACGAGCTTGTCGACGAACTCGCTCTCGCCTCTGTCCATTCCCGTATGCCGCGCCATGTTCGATTGATTTCCTAGTTGTCCGTGTGGATGCCGGCCTAGAAGGACAGGCCGCCTTCGCGCGCCGCTTCGGCAAATGCCTTGACGCGTCCGTGAAACAGATACTCGCCCCGGTCGAACACTACTTTCTCGATTCCAGCCGCCTTTGCCCGTTCGGAAATCTTCCTGCCGACTTCCGCCGCCGCTTCTTTGTTGCTGCCGTTCTTGAGCGAGTCACGCATATCTTTTTCCAGCGACGATGCGGCGGCCAGTGTCCGGCCTGCGACGTCATCGATGATCTGCGCATAAAGGTGCTGATGCGAGCGGTGGACACTGAGCCGCGGCCGACCGTGCGCCACTTTCTTCAGACGCGCGCGGGTGCGCCGCTTGCGCCGCTTTGAGAGTGATCGAAAATCGGCCATAGCTACTTCTTCTTTCCTTCCTTGCGGAAGACATATTCGCCGACGTAACGCACCCCCTTACCCTTGTAGGGTTCGGGTTTGCGGAACGCCCGGATCTCGGCCGCGACTTGGCCGACGCGTTGGCGGTCGATCCCCGACACCGCAATGGCGGTCGGAGTTTCGCATTTGATTTCAATGCCTTCGGGGATGGGGAAGCGAATCTCGTGACTGTATCCAAGGCTGAGAATCAGTTCCCGGCCCTGCAATTTGGCACGATAGCCGGTGCCGCGAATCTCGAGGCTGATAGAGAAACCCTCGGAGACGCCGGTCACCATGTTGTTCACCAGCGTGCGCTGCATGCCCCACATGTTGCGTCCGCGCCGGGTATCGGCCCGAAGGTTGATCCAGAGCTTGTCGTCCTCGCGCACGGCCTCGACGTCATCGACCAGAGTCAGACTGAGCACACCCTTCGGCCCTTTGATCGAAACGTCCTGGCCCGACAGCTCGACGTCGATGCCGCTTGGGACCCTCACAGGAAGTTTGCCAATTCGTGACATGGTTCCGCCCTAGATCACGCTACACAAGACTTCGCCACCGACGTTCGCATCGCGGGCCCGGTTGTCCGACATGACGCCGCGCGGCGTCGACAGGATGGAAATGCCAAGACCGTTGCGGATGCGCGGCAGGTCCTTGATGCCTGAATATATCCGGCACCCGGGCGTCGAAATGCGCTGGATTTCGCGAATCACCGGTTCGCCTTCGAAGTACTTAAGGTGGATCGTCAACTCCGGCTTGCCGATTTCGATTTCAT
>PVBE011800078.1_pt1 | contig 39827 bp, 36 predicted proteins | sample 1631181 | NCBI WGS metagenome assembly PVBE01 (sample SAMN08397723, study PRJNA350692) | Marine metagenome, whole genome shotgun sequencing project. | isolation source: water | place: Pacific Ocean | collected 2012-04 | reverse complement strand
GCCGGCATGGGCTGGTTGCGCCCAAAGATGGCGGCAGCAATGCGAGGTATGAAAGCCGAAGGAGGCTGGGGGGTGGTCTGTACGGAGTGGTGTTCTATCCACCCGACCTCTGACGATCTGCCCCATCCCAATGCGGCGTTGTGGAATCAGGATCACATCAGGGATCAAGCCTTGATGACAGAAGCGGTGCATAACCATGGCGCCCTTGCCGGTGTGGAGTTGTGGTTTGGAGGAGCCAGCTCAGCGAATCACTACACCCGTGAGACTGCGATCGATTTGACCAGCATTCCTAACCTGGCGGGGCATCCTTATCAGACCCGGGCGATGGACAAATCTGATATCCGTGGATTGCGCCACTGGCATCGTGAGGCCGCGCTTCGCGCCAAGGAGGCAGACTTTGACATCGTGTATGTCTATGCCACCCATGGTTACCTCATATCTCATTTTCTATCAGCCCGAACCAACCGTCGCAGCGATGAATACGGCGGCTCGATGGAGAACCGTACGCGGCTCTTGCGTGAACTGATCGAAGATACCAAGGATGCGGTAGGAGATCGCTGTGCGGTCGCCGTGCGCTACTCGGTGGGGGGCGATGATGGTGAATCGACGGCACTAACCCACGAGCGCCGGGACCGGCTCGAGATGCTCGCAGAGTTGCCTGATCTTTGGGATATCAATATCAACAACTACTACCAGGAGATGGGTGTTTCACGATTTATCAAAGAGGCCTCTCTTGAAGAACACATGTCCTTTGTGAAGTCGGTCACCACCAAGCCCGTTGTGACGGTAGGGCGTTTTACCTCACCGGACACCATGGTTTCACAGGTGCGGCGTGGGATTGTTGATTTCATTGGCGCGGCCCGCCCTTCGATTGCCGATCCGTTTCTGCCAAAGAAGATAGAAGAAGGCCGACCAGAAGATATTCGCGAATGCATCGGCTGCAATATCTGTTATACAGGCGATGGCATGGGCACCCCGATTCGATGCACCCAGAATCCGACCATGGGCGAAGAGTGGCGTCGGGGCTGGCATCCCGAATTGATTGCCAAGAAAACAACTGATTCGAGCGTGCTGGTCACCGGCGCGGGTCCTGCAGGCCTGGAGGCAGCCCGGGCACTGGGTCAGCGTGGCTACCAGGTGATGCTGGCGGAGGCGACTCGGGAATTGGGAGGCAGGGCAGCCCGTGAATCGGGCTTGCCGGGCCTCGGCGAGTGGCGGCGGGTGCGTGATTACCGGTTAGGGCAGATCGACAAAATGCCCAACGTAGAGATCTTCCGCGAAAGTGAACTCAGTGTTGATGAAGTGCTCTCGATTGGGACAGATCATGTCGCGATCGCAACTGGAGCGTCTTGGCGGTCGGATGGCTTCGGGCGCTCTCATCCCTATCCGCTTGATACATTGACGAGCGGCGCCAACATTCTGACACCCGATGACATTATGGCTGGGCGTATGCCCGATGGACCCGCGGTTGTATATGACGACGACAGTTTTTATATGGGTGGTGCGATCGCAGAAAAGCTACGCCGCGCAGGTCTGCCCGTAACACTGGTCACTCCCGAGAATGTAGTCTCTGCCTGGTGTGAATACACTTCCGAACAGTATCAGGTGCAGAAAAATCTGCTAGAGCTGGGAGTCAAGATTGAGACGGCGTATTCCCTGCTGTCCTATGATGGTAGTGATGTGATGATCTCGTGCACCCACACGGAACATCAGCAGGCCATCAAAGCAGATGCATTGATTATGGTGACGGCCCGCCAACCGAACGACGAGTTGTACCAGGCTCTGAATCAGCGGCTCGAAAGTGAGAGTCAAACCCTGTTTCGTTCACTGCGGCGAATTGGCGACTGCGAAGCACCTGCCATTATTGCCGCTGCAGTCTACGCGGGTCATCGATACGCGCGAGAACTCGATACCGACCCCGATCCAGATGTACCTTTCAAGCTCGAATGACAGAGCCTTCGAACATTGCTTTTCAAGAGAAATATATGAAGAAATTTACGGGTAAGTCCCTGGCAGGAAAAGTGGTTTCTGTTCACAGTGGTGACAACGAAGACCTGAGCAAAGACATTCGGGAATCACTGACCTCCGAAATCGAAGGTATTGCCGGTGACAAGCATCATGGCCCCACGCGAAAAGCCTCTAAAGTTGATTGGCAACCCGCGGGTACGGTACGCCGAAACGAGCGACAATGGTCCGCTGTTTCAGTAGAAGAACTGGCCCACATTACGGAACGCCTGGCGCTCACCGAACCGCTTTCGCCGGACACGTTGGGTGCTAACCTGTGTGTCGAGGGGATCCCTGAATTTTCGCTGCTGCCCAAAGGCACCAAATTATTGTTTCCTTCCGGGGCAGTATTGCTGGTGGAGGAATACAATCCGCCATGCGGTGATATGGGGTCTCAAATTGTGGCAAAGCATGTTACCCGTTCAGGCGAGTCACTGACCGCTACTGCATGGTTGCGACCGGCTGCGGGCCGCCGCGGGTTGGTCGGCATTGTCGATGTACCTGGGGTCATCATGGCAGGTGACAAAGTGGAGGTCCAAGTTTACGAGGAACCGGCAATCCGCCTGCTGTGAAGATGAACTCTGTGCAGTTCTGCACTCTAGGATGACACTTATCGACTCGCCGTCACTTATTGTCCTCCTCCAGCCGCCCATACCCTTCCATACATCAAATGCCCATGATATTACTCCGATGCGGTACTCGTTCGGAACCAGAAAAGTAAACTGAGACGAAGCGGCTACAATGACTCAATTAGCAGGTCAGTAGGCTGCTTGATGAACTGAGTCTCGAAACCAGCCAGTGAGACCGGGGCTGGGTTCAAAAGGGTATGGCAAACAAACTAGATTCGAAAGCACTACCAATTTTTCGGACAGTTCACTCCAGCAATTTACCGTAGCCGTGAATGGGTTGCTGTACACCAGCCTTGCGAAAAGCGGCCCACACAAGCGCCTGGTTCGAAGTAACGACGGGCTTACCCGTGCGCTGCTCCAGCTCATCCACCACTTCCATGGAACGCCAAGCGGTGCAGGAACAGAAAAGCACGTCAGCCTCCGGCCGGCAAACACCTGAGGCAAACCTGGCGACATCCTCAGGGTCCTGATCATTGATGCCCTGGGGACCTGCCTTGGCTGCTCGCGGTTCTCCTTCTACATTGAGCACCTCGAAGCCGGCGGCTTCCAGATAGGCGTGCAGCTTCTGGTTGTTCCACTCTGGATACGGGCTGGCAACGGAAACCTTTTTAGCCTTGAAGTGATGAAGCGCTTCGACTGCGCACGGGCTCGTCGCGAGTGCAGGTACGCCGGCCTTTCGTTCTATGAGTTCGATCATGTCCCGATCCCAGTCGGATCCTTTGTAGAAGCTGCCCGTGGTACAGCCGTAAGCGACGACGTCTACGTTTGCCGTGGCCAGGTAGCGGGCACCGCTCTCAATCTCGGAATTCATGCGATCCATAGCGGCCTCATCTTGTTCGTCGTTAGTGAGCCAGAGCCGCTGACCATGAATGGTAACGCCCTGGGGTGCTGCCATCTGGAAGTCCGCTTCGCACGACGTGTTGGTCGAGGGGATCATTACTCCGATGCGTTTGCGCAGACCCATATGCAAGCTCCTTCAGGCAGTGTGTGAGATCCGATAGTCTCACGGGGTATCAAGATCCTAACCTAACCAAGATGTCCTTGCCATATGTACTAAATGCCTGGCCCCTCTCAGGGCTTGCGCATAGGTGCCAGAATTTCTTCCCATCAGCCGGTGCCAGCAAGCCAGCCCAAGTGATCCCACCGGATACAAGCAAGCCTTTCCACCGCCCCATTTATTCGTCCTATACTCTGGCCAACTGAGACTGCAAGAGGAAGGGACGATGGCAAAGATAAGTGTCGAGAAACAACAACTTCTCGATTGGATCGAGCAGGATAGAAGTCAGTTAATTCAGTTTTTCAGCGACTTTGTGGCGGCGGCCTCGCCGAATCCACCAGGCGACACGACCGTCGCAGTCAAGCACATCACTGACTTTCTCGACCGCGAGCAACTGCCCTACCACCTCATAGACCCGCAACCCACCATGGCCAATGTCGTAGGCACTTTTGAGGGCGCCACCCCCGGGCGGCACCTGGTGCTGAATGGGCATATTGATTGCTTTCCCGTAGACCAGAACGACGATCGCTGGACCCACGAGCCGTGGAGTGGCGAGGTGGCCGATGGCAAGGTGTGGGGCCGCGGCAGCTCGGACATGAAGTGCGGAACCACAGCCTCGATCTTTACTTTCCGTTACCTCCACCGCTATCGGGAAAAGCTGAACGGCCGACTCACACTCACCTGCGTCTCCGATGAGGAGACCTTCGGACCCTGGGGTGCCCGCTACCTTCACGAACACCACCCTGAGGTTTACGGTGACTGTTGCCTCAATGGTGAGCCGTCAAGCCCCTACACGATCCGTTTCGGCGAGAAGGGGCCTTTGTGGCTCGAGTTCGACATCTATACCAAGGGTGCCCACGGAGCCTACACACACCACACTGAGAGCGCGTCCAAGATAGCCGCTGCACTGATCAAGGATCTGGAAGTCGTGACCAAGATCGAGCCCAACATGCCGGACAACGTGCGCAGTGCACTCGATCAGGCCCGCGAGGAGATGGACCGCGCCATGGGCATGGGCGCTGCTGACATCGTACCGCGCGTGACCCTCAACGTTGGTCTTCTCCAGGGTGGGCTCAAAGTCAACATGGTGCCCGATCACGTACACATTGAGGCCGACATTCGCTTGCCCGTGGGTGTGGAGAAGGAACAGGTCATCACAGTGGTAGAACAAGTGCTGAAAGATTACCCTCAGGCAAAGATGAGTGAGATCAATTTCAGCCCGCCGAGCTGGTGCGAGCCCAATCATGAAATGGTCGAGCATCTGCAGCAAAACGCAAATGCACTGGGCGGTTACGAACCCGCACCCATCGTCAGCTTGGGCGGTACCGACACCCGTCTGTGGCGCTACCGTAACGTACCGGCCTATGTCTACGGCCCACCGCCAACCGGCATGGGCTCCTACGATGAGTGCGTCGAGATTGAGACCTTCCTGCATGTCGTTCGCTGCCACGTCTTGAGCGCTTACGACTATCTGAGCCGCGTTAGCAGTTAGCATTTCGACTGGTAGGATTACTTCCTTGGACCCAGGTGTAATCAGCCTCCCAGCAGAGTCATACCTAAGCGGGTCATCCGCCGGCGATGATGCGGAGTCGGTAGGTTAATGCGAACGCACAGAACGTCGAGGTTATTTCAACTGTCCGGAGCAATGAAGCGAGACCGGCCGCAGGCGTGGCTGGCCACCAGAAAACACTCTTGAGAAGGAGCCTGCATATGAGCGAAAAAAATGACCATATTTCGACCGGTCAGAACACCATCGACTGGCGGGCACTGGTCGATGATCTCAATCGATTGCTGAGGATCCGTGCCACGCCAATCGGCATGAAGCTGTTCGAGCAAATAAGCCAGATGGAGGCAATCCCGCGCATCCGAAGGCCGGGTGCAATCCATACGACCGATCAGATCGTCGGCCAGGCCTGCCGCAACGGTTGGACCGTCGGGATCACTGCCGATGACCTCGTTGGGGCGCAGTGTGCAACCGTGATCGGGTTGCACCCGCGTGACGAGGAGTGGTTGTCCGGCAAGCACATGGTAGGCGTCTGGTTCGAGAACGTCGAATCTTCTAGCCGCCATCAACGGGCCATGAATGTTGTGGCGCACGGCAAGTACCAGGCTATGGCCGTCAGCCCACTGGCAAGCGGTCGACTCGACCCACCGGATATCGCCCTCATCTATGCAACACCGGCACAGATGATTTTATTCATCAACGGCCTGCAGTGGAGCGGCTATGACAAGCTAGAGTGGGGTTGTGTCGGCGAGTCCGCCTGCGCCGACTCCTGGGGCCGAGCGCTTGCGACCGGACAGCCGAGTCTTTCCATTCCCTGCTTTGCTGAAAGGCGCTATGGCGGCGTAATGGAAGACGAGCTACTGATGGCTATCCCACCACATTTTCTGCCCAAGGTCATCGATGGGCTCGAACACCTTTCGCGAAATGGTCTGCGTTACCCGATCCCGCCCTACGGCGTCAATACTGACGCCCGTGCTGGTCTCGGCGTCAGCTACAGCGATCGTGGATGAAGTAACCCGCCGATCCAGAATGGTCAACGGAGGGAAACACTCCGGTTGCTCGGTACCCTTGCCTGGATTTCAACCATTTCTTTTTTCGGTGCTCACCATTGCCTCACCAAGAAAGAAAAGGAGAATGTCATGACGATCGGAATTGGATTGGGCCTGTCGACCTATACTTTCTCAAGTGCAGAAGGTTACTGGCGATGGGTAAAGCGCTGCGACGAAGCCGGGGTTGATTCTCTGTGGCAGACCGATCGACTGATTTCCAGCGAGCCGTTCCTGGAATGCATGAGCGTTATGGCCGGGCTTGCTGGCGCGACCAGGAAGATCAAGTTTGGCATGAACGTGGCTTCCATGGGACTGCGGGATCCGCTGCAGACAGCCAAGCAATGCGCCACCATTGACTACCTTTCCAGTGGTCGCCTGCTGCCGGCCTTTGGGCTGGGAAGCAATCGGTCACGGGATTTTGTTGCCTCGGGCACATCGACCAAGGCACGCGGGCAGAGGATGAACGAGGCGCTGGAGATCATGAACAGGCTGTGGACCGAAGAAGAGGTTACCTTCACGGGCAGACATTTCCAGTACGACAAAGCATCTATCATGCCGCGTCCGGTGCAGACTCGGTTGCCTCTTTGGATCGGCGGCAGCTCCGATGCTGCCATAGAGCGGACGGCGAAATACGGCACTGGCTGGCAGGCCTCTTTCGAGACTCCCGAAGAGGCTGGTGTGGTCGTCGACAAGATCCTGCTGGCGGCCACCAGGCAGGGGAGATCAATCGATCGAGACCATTTCAGCGCGGGCTTCGGGGTCCGATTCGGTTCCTGGGACGAAGAGCCGGTGAAAAAGGTGGCTGCTGATTTCGAGAAGCGGACAGGCAAGGAAGCCTGCCGCGGGTTTGTGGTCGGCGGGGCTGACGAGATTCTAGAACACATCCAGGCCTATGCTGACCACAGAGTCTCGAAGTTCATCCTTCGCCCCGTGGGCTCTGGTGACGCGGAGATGCAGGATCAGACTGAGCAGATTATCGAGGGAGTTCTTTCGAAGTCCTCCCACCTTCGGGAGCATCTCTGACCAGAGCCGACCCGAGCAAGTCCAGACGTTTGAGAGGATAGCGATAGATCTGATATCGCAGCTTCAGCAATCGAACAGCACACGACGTTAGGTCGCCTACGATGGGCCTGCTGTGGAACCGGATTTTTCTTCACAAAATCACCTAAAAGACTCAAATTGAGCCGCTCAATATCCCTGCCGACAGTGTTAGCCAGGATCACAGAGCCTGTCACTAACTGACGAAGATCAATTGATGGGGAAATAATACGGATTACCTGCCCCGGCTCTCGAAGTGAGCCCTTAAACTGTATCGTGATTCGAATCTTGCCGCGCGCTCACGCTGGATCGGGCGGCGAACGCCAATCAGAGGAGCTTCAACATGTCCTGGACACATCGTGAGCGGGTACTGGCTGCACTCAACCACGAAGAAACCGACCGGGTACCAATCGACCTCGGCGGCAGCTATGCCACCTCTATTGTGATCGATGCCTACGAGGCGTTAAAACAGCATCTCAATCTCACGCACGAGACCGGGGTACTGTCGAGAATGTACCAGCTGGCCTATCCTGATGATTCGATACTGGAGTACTTTGACGTCGACACCCGTCCTATCAATCCCGGTGCCTACCAGGGTGGCCACGTCAAAACTGTCGACGAACTCACCTATATTGACCATCTTGGTGTTACGTTCAAGAGAACCACTGGAACCCAAGACAAGCACTTCCTCGCTAAAGATGGGCCGTTCTGGGGCGGTAAGCTCAGCCGCGACAGGATCGACGCCTTCGACTGGCCTGACCCCGACAACCCGGGCATCATCGCGGGAGTTGCTGAGCAGGTCGCACGACACAAGGCGGCCGGCGATTACTGCCTGGTGCTAAATGTTCCCGGCCAGATCATCCATTCCGGTTATACCATGCGCGGCATGGAGGACTTTCTCAAGGATTTTTACAAGAATCCGGAAGTGGTCTGCTATTTGATGGACCGACTGACAGACTATTGCGTGCGCGCCACAGAGAACATGATTGAGGCGGCCGGCCCCGAGAACATCGACATTATATTTTTCGGTGAGGACCTCGGCACCCAGGACGGCTGTATGTTTGATCCCGAAGGAATTTATGCTCGCTACATCAAACCACGGCACGAGCGGGTAATCCAGTCAGCCAAGGCGCTGACCGGCGGCCTATCGCTTTTCCATTGCTGCGGCTCTGCCTACCACTTCATCGATCATCTGGTCGATATCGGTGTCAACGCTCTTAATCCGGTGCAGGTAACAGCGAAGAACATGGAGCCCGAACGCCTCAAGAGCGAGTTCGGCGAGCGCATGGCTTTCTGGGGCGGCTTCAACACCCAGCAGATTCTGCCTTACGGCACCGTCGAAGAAGTCACTGCGGAAGCCCACCGGGTGATCGATATCTTCGGTAAGGGCGGCGGCTATGTTCTCAATTCGGTCCATAACATTCAGTCGGAAGTTCCGCCGGAAAACATCGTCGCCATGTTTCAGGCTGGCCTGAACCACCCTTTCAAGCAGGCGACCTGACTGTTCAGCAACAAATTTGGAGCGCCGCGGCTAAACGGGAGGGAAAGACAGACCAGGTTGACCCCTTTTGTAATTACTTCAGGGGCGAATATCTGGTTGGTCCGAGGAACACGCTGTTCGACTTAGACACGATTGGCCCCGAGGTCGCATACTTGGCGCGCCCCCCTACCCATTCTGGATCTACCCAGAACTGATCCCAGGCTTTTTGGCGAGCCCCCATATCTTCATAGCCCAACATGTAGATCAGCGCACTTTCATCATCACCCACGACCGGAGACCACGCCCCTACAAATGTCATTCCCAATCTTTCAAAAATCGGTATTGCCAACTCTTCCATAAGCTTGTTCAAGTTACCGATCTGTCCTGGAAAGCAATCATATCGGCGCATTTCATAAATCATTTCGGGTCTCCTTTTTGATGGCTCGGTTGACTGTAAATGGTGAGATTCCTGATTTTACTTTAAGGCAGGCATCACCTCTTCGGCAAAATTTGAAAGTGTTTCTTTGTGCTCAGCGACCGTATCAGCAGCGATATGCAAAAGATTAAAGTGTTGAATACCCCTGTCCTTCAGGCTGCCCATCTTATCGATGATCTGTTGCACCGACCCGACCCAATTCTGCGCAACGAAAGAATCAAGATCCTGCCGGCCTAGCCGAAATTGGCCGTGCCTGGTTTTTTTATAGCGGCCAATAGCGGCTTCAACACTCGCACCAATCACGAATTCACCTTCTGCCACCGCGTCCAATGTATCGGGGTCCCAGCCTTCAAGCTCCAGCATCGGCCGAAGTGCCTCGACATGCTCCGGCACCGAGGGAGCAGGAGCTGTAATACCCAGCCCCCACCTGGCGACACGTGGGTAGGCCATGGCATTGCGACAGGGAACATAAATTGGAAATATATCTTGTTGTGGCTTTGGATACAGATTGGCACCAGCGACAGCGTGATATCTTCCGTCAAATCTTACATCGACTTCATCGCTGAAAAACCGCCTCATCAGACCGATACACTCATCCATCATCTGCCCACGGTGTGCCTTGATCTGTCTGGGCCTTAGGGCCTCGAACTCATCCCGGCACATGCCAAGACCCAGTCCAATAAAAAGCCGCCCGCTGCAGAAATGATCTATCGTCGCGACCTGCTTGGCCAGGATTACAGGATCCCGAAATGGAGCCAGAATTAACCCTGAGCCCAACCTGATCTTGGTCGTCTGCGCAGCACAGTATGCAATCGTCGCAAGGGGTTCATACCAATTTGGTTTTTCCCCATCAGGAATGCCGTATTCAGGCGTTGGCGAGATAAAATCTGTTGCCCAAAGAGCGTCGTATCCGAGTGTTTCAGACAGCTGCGCCACTTCAACGATATCTTTGGGTGTTGCAAAATTTGAGGGCACAAATACCCCCTCTCGACAATTGGGTAACTCGACATCGAATTTCATAAAACAGCTCCTCTACAACTGTAATTTAAGTGCCTTTTGACCGCGCCCCATGTGTGCCAGAGTCTCCACTGTACTTAAGGTAATCCCAATCCACAATCCGTCGACTCAAGTACCAAATGGAAATTGACAGCAAAATAACTTGCCCCGAACCTGCCTCAAGCAGGCTGTTTCTAGTCCGATGAAGATATCTTGGCCAACGGTAGTGTCGTGAATATCGCTTTGCCTCTGCTCTTCGTGTTCTTGTGGAGTGGTGCATTCATCGCGGTACGGGTGGGGATTCCAGACATATCCCCAATCACGTTTCTGGCGGCCCGATTCACGCTGGCAGGACTCATTTTGTTGCCGATAACGTTTGTCTCAGGGGCATGGGGTGGTTGGCGAGATGCTGCCCGAGTGTGGCCGCACCTGGTGGTCGCTGGCATCCTGCTCAACGGTGCCTATCTGACGGCCGGATATTGGGCTTTGATGGACATTTCCGCAGCCACCATGGCACTGATTGGGTCTTTACAACCGCTGATGACGGCATTCCTTTCAGGGCCGGTCCTGGGTGATCGTTTCCGTCCGAGACAATGGCTCGGGTTTTTCCTTGGCACCGCCGGGGTCGCACTCGTCGCCGGGATCAATATCATCGATCTCAATCACACAGAAGGCGTGCTGTGGGGTGTCGGTGGATCAGCATGTTTTATCGCTGGCACCCTTTATTACGCCAGGTTCTGCAAGCCTTCCTCACTGATCACGGCAAACTGTGTTCAACTCTCCACAGCAGCGATTTTCTGCTGGCTCGTCGTATTGGCTTTTGAAGAAGTTCACGTCGCGATCACCCCGACCCTTATCTGGAGTTTCCTTTATCTGACCCTCGGCGTCTCCTTGGGTGGGATGGGTCTTTATCTGTATATGCTGAAAACAGGTACCGCCGGTAAGGTTGCAGCTAACTTCTACATCACCCCGGGCCTGACTGCTCTCCTGGGCTGGCTGATTCTTGGCGAATCCCTGTCACTCAATGTGCTGGCAGGCTTCGCATTGGCCATAGTCGGGTTGTGGATGGTCCACCGCCGGGAACTTACCTGAGTTCCAACACCGGGTAGAAAAGACCTCACACTGCCCTACCGCTGGCAACGACCAAACGTCTCAAAGACCATTAAGGAACTCGAAGACCGTCTGGTTGAACAGGTCCGGCACCTCGAAATAGGACGAATGCCCCGCATCACCCAATACTTTCACAGTGGCGCCTGGCACCATCGCCGCCGCACATTCGATCAGTTCGACTGGAAACACCTGATCCTGGCTCGCTGTAATGAACAGTGTTGGTATTGTGAAGTCTTCCGGCATCTCTAAAACTCTGGGTTCTAGCAATTGCTCGCGAAGCACTGGAAGATCGAGCTCGGTGTTAAAGAAGCCCAACTGGTTGTACAGGTTAGCCGCTGCGATATTCTTTTCAGGGAAATCACGCGCCAGTGCCCAGTGAGCAAAGGAGCTGGTCAGTGGTTTTCTCTCTCTTATCACCTTTTCCCTGATCGATTTGATCTTCGCACTGGAGATTCCACCTGGTGTGTGGCTCATCACCAGTGCCCTGACCCGTTCCGGCGATGTCAGCGCCATGGAAAGACCGGTCCAGCCGCCCATGGACTGACATACAAGCGGTGCGGACTCAATTCTCTCCTTGTCCATCAGGGCCCGCAGATCATCGGCAAAATATTTCACGTCAAACGCCTCTTTGCTGCAATGGCTTCTTGCAAAACCACGATGATCGAAGGCTATGGTTCGAAAGTGCTCTGAGAAACAAGGAATCTGCTGCCACCAACAGGCTGCATTTCCACCTGCGCCATGGGCAAATATCAACGGCTCGCCTTCGCCATAAGTCTCATAGTAAATATCGATCGATCCATTTTTCGCGTAGCTCATTTACTCTTCCCCTTGAAAAGGCAATTCCGATAAAAAAGATCAAAAACAGAAACTTTGCCGTGCTTCAGTCCTTTGCGGATCAACCAGATCCATAGTTCTTGACAATAACTTTCTGGCTAACGCTCGAGTATTGACAGAAAAGATATCAACACATTCACAAACCCCTGGTCAGCGGGTCTCTTTTGACACCGGGCAATGGACCTGCCCAGCATCCAGTGACTGGCAGTGCTTGCCGGACAATTGATCAGATCATCCGCGCCTCGTAATGTGGCCACCAGAGGCTTTATACCACCATATTGCTATCGCAAAAAACAGCTTTACCTCAGAGGGCCAAAGCGACTGATAAGGGCAGTAATCAGCATTTTGACCCTCGCAACAAGGGCTTCAACAAGCTCATCTCAACGAGACAGCAGGAACACGACCGTGGTCGCCCAGTGACAAATCCTGGGTACTGCTAGACTTCACCTATAACCCGAATAACAGTCTTTTGCAGACCATCGGAAAACGTTAAAAAGGGAAAGCACATGGACCTCGGTAGACTGGGCGTGTGGTACGGCGCCGACAAACTAACCCCAACGGAATGGACCCGTTTCGTCAACAAGGCCGAATCGCTAGGCTACGGTACACTGTGGTACTCGGAGGCACGGGGGTTCGAGTCGATGGCCCTGGGCAGCTTTTTGCTGTCACAGTCCCAGAAAATCTGCATCGGCAGTTCGATCGCCAATATCTATGCCCGTGACGCCTGGGCCTCACGCCAGGGATTGCAGACGTTGTCTGCGATCTCCGCTAACCGCTTTGTATTGGGGCTCGGCGTGTCACACATACCCATGGTGGAAAACCTCCGTGGTCACACTTACACGAAACCACTGTCGACCATGCGCGAGTACCTGGAGAAGGTCTTTGCGGGTGCTGACGATGGCGAGACCTGGCCGGTCGTGCTCGCGGCACTTGGTCCCCGCATGCTCGCGCTTTCAGCTGAACTGACCCGCGGGGCCGTCCCCTACAACGTCACACCAGAACACACGGCAAGGGCAAAAAGCATCCTCGGCCCAGAAAAATGGCTGGCAGTCGAGCAGAAAGTCTGCCTGGAAGAATCATCCAGCACCGCCAGAGCACTGGGCCGTGCGGAGCTTGAGCGATACCTCGTGCTGCCGAACTACCGCCGCTGCTGGCTTAGCCTAGGATTCACTGAGGCCGATCTTGATGACGGTGGTAGCGACCGGTTCATCGACGCCATGGTCGTCTCTGGGAGCATGGACCAGATTCAGCGCCGCCTGGACGAACACTTCGATGCCGGTGCAACCCACGTGTGCATACAGCCTGTTCACCCGGCCGGCGATCTGGCTGCGGCCGAGCGCACACTGGAAGCGTTTGCGCCGGGATAGCCCGTCACAGGTCCCGCCCGCCGTTCTTCTACAACCAGTTCTTGGTGACTTGTACTGTTGCCACCGATAAGTTGATCAGTCGGTAACCCTGGTCATCTTACGCAGCGACGGCAATGGGGTCGGGATCGGTTCTTCCGGATAGAGCTGCGGCCAGGCCGTGGCAGAGACCTCGCCCACGTAGACGTCACCAGCCGAATCGACCGCCAGCCCGTGGGGCGCAATGAACTGCCCCGGTGCACAGCCAGCATCTCCAGCATCGCCGACCCTGGCGAGCAGAACTCCGGCGCTGTCGACAATACTGATCCGCGGGCCCAGATGGGGAAAGCTGCGATTGACCGACAGCACCGGGCCCAATTCACCCACGTAACAGACCGGGCACCGGCCCGCGGGCATGAAAAGCCCACACGGCCGATGGACATTGCTCCACTGCGTTTCGAATCGGCCATTGCCGTCAAAAATCTGCACCCGATGACTTTCGCGATCAGCAACATAAACCCAGCCGTCGCCGTCACAACAGATGTTGTGGGGCAGATTAAATTCACCAGGCCCGGTCCCGGAGGTCCCCCAGGACAGCAGATGTTTGCCCTCTGGGGAATACTTGTGAACGCAGGCATTGCCGTAACCGTCGGATACGTAGATGGCGCCATCGGGAGAGAGCGCCGTATGGGTGCAGCGATTGAAAGGATCAAGACTCATGAAAGGCGCCGGCGTGCCGGGAATTCCTAGAGTCAACAAGACCTTCCCGTCCAGTGTGCATTTCCTGACCGTGTGATCCAGATCGTCAGTCAGATAAAGCAGGTTGTCCGGCGCGATGTGCGCGCCGTGGGCTCGCACAAACAACTCCTCACCCCACGAGCGCAGGAAATTACCTTCGCGGTCAAACACCATCATGGGGTGGGGCCCCCGGTTGAACACATAAACCTGATCCTGGTCGTCTACGGCGACAGCAGCGACCTCCCGCCATTCCATGCCTGGAGGCACTTTGGCCCAATCATTGTTGATGGTGTAGCGATAGGCACCTTCGCCATGCACTCTCGTCATTGCGCTGAATCCTTGAACTATTTAGCCTTCAGTCCCTGTCCAGTCCGGATCGCTAATGATGTCGACCGTATCCAAAAATACGGCGTTCAGTCATTGAAACTCGGGTCAAGCTCGTTCATCAACCGCATGACGACTGAGAACTCAAGCTCGCCCGAGCCACCTGCCCCGAACCAGCCATGATCCCTGAAAATCTCGATCCATAGATCTTCCCCGGGTACAGTATAGGAAGAATGGATTCTCACTCCAAGCGGCTCAGCCGATCGTGAAGAATTGTGAGGTCTTTTGCTGAAACCGGTTGACCCCATTTAAGGATATTCACCGATTTTTCTTTTCAAGAGAAGTCCGGTGGGAAAGGCATTTAGCATGCCGGTACCCACCTGCAACAGGCCGGCAGCCTCAATAGACATTCTCCAGGCGGCATCCTTACAATCAGTGACCGTCGGACCAATCAAAACGAAGCTCGAACATGGCCGAAGAGCGAATGCAGCGCCGCCTTGCAGCGATCCTGGTGTCCGATGTCGTCGGCTATTCAGGCATGATGGCTGCCGACGAGGCAGGAACTCTGGCTCGCCTGAAGGCCTTGCGGGCAGAGGTTTTTGACCCCGTCACTGAGCGCCACGGGGGAAGGATCTTCAAGAATACCGGTGACGGTGCCCTGGTGGAATTCGGCAGCGCCTTCGACGCCGTGCAGGCTGCTCTGGAGGTACAGGGAGATCTCGGCCGGCGCAACGCCTCATTGCCTGACTCGCACCAGGTTCTTCTCCGAATCGGCATCAGTCTTGGCGACGTTATCATCGACGGAGAGGATCTTTACGGGAACGGTGTCAACATTGCGGCCCGAATGGAGGCGCTGGCCGAACCGGGAGAGATCTGCATCTCCACCAATGTTCACGAACATGTTTCAAACTCGATGGACGTTGCATTCCAGGACCTGGGGGATCAGACGGTCAAAGGGCTCGACAAGCCGGTACGCTCTTACCGGCTGGTTCCCACTGCGGCCAATCAGCAAAACACCGCTGACCCTGAAGCGACTGCGCCTCTCGCCCTCCCTGACAAGCCGTCGATTGCGGTACTTCCATTCCAGAACATGTCCGGCGACCCTGAACAGGAATTTTTTGCCGATGGGATGGCAGAAGACATCATAACGGGTCTCTCCCGCTACCGATCTTTGTTCGTCATCGCTCGTAATTCGACGTTCGCGTACAAGGGCCAATCACCAGACCTGCGCGATGTGTCACGCGACCTGGGGGTCCGCTACGTACTGGAAGGAAGTATTCGCAAAGGCGGCTCGCGTATTCGCTTAACGGCCCAGCTGATAGAAGGCAGCAGTGGAAACCACATCTGGGCCGAACGCTATGACCGTGAATTGACAGACATCTTCGCGGTACAAGACGAGATCACCGAAACCATCGTCGCTGCCATCGGACCGGAGATCGACCAGGTCGAACGCGAGCGCGCACAACGACTGCCCCCCGAAAGCCTGGATGCGTGGGAGAGCTATCAACGGGGCCTGTGGCATCTTTATCGTTTCAGCGAAGAGGACAATGCCGAGGCACAACGCTTGTTCAAACAGACAGCCGTGATCTCGCCAAACTTTGCTCCGGCTAAATCAGGCCTGACCCATGCCCTCTATTTCTCCTTTATGCACGGCTACGCACAAGACCGGTCGGCCGTTTTGGAAGAGGCTTTTGAGAGCGGGCGCCAGGCCATTGCTTTTGATGAGCGCGACGCCGATGCCCACTTTGCGCTGGGAAGAATTCTTCAGATGAAGCATGAACTGGATGCTTCTATAGCCGAATGCGAGGCAGCTGTAACCTACAACCCGAGCTTTGCTCACGCGCACCTGGGACTGGGAACAGCCCTGCTATTTGCCGGGGACTGGACTCTGGCGATTGAAAGTTTTGACCGAGCTATTCGCCTGAGCCCACATGACCCGCTTCTGTGGATTGTCCTGGCGGCAAAATCGATGGCACTACTCGGTTCAAAACAACTCGAAGAGGCCGAAAAAACCGCCCGTCAGGCGACCCGCCAACCGACGGCGGAACTCAGTCCGTATGCAGTGCTTGCGGCAATACTGGGCCAATCCGGCAAGGATGCCGAGGCCCAGCAGGCGATGGCGGACCTTCTGCGTATCAAACAGGACATCAGTATCAGCCACATAGAACAGATCTTTCCGTATCGGGACAAAGTAAACCTCGAATACCTGATTGAAGGGCTGCGCAAAGCAGGCATACCCCATTGAATTGCAGTCCTGCTCAGGTTGGCGATTACATTTCCGGTCAGACACCGGCAGCACGGGATCAGGGACGGGTCGCGCTGACGATCCAGGTGCTGTAACCTAGATAGACTCCTCTGCTGTCGGCATAGGGTGCCAGTGCTTCTTCAATCACTCTGAGCGTGTTGCGCTGTGTTTCTTCATCGGCGAGCGCAAACGGTTCGGACATCGGCCCCATCTGCGAGATGAATCCAGTGGCGTCAGCGACATCGCCGCCGAGCGAACATTCCGTATCGAAGCGCTCGAGAGTGACATCTGACCAGCCGGCACCGGACAGGATAGTGCGAACGCGTTCTTCGTTCTGCATCGAGAACTGGCCGGGCTCATCGTCGGCAGGTTGCGGGGGCAGTTCGAGGTAGGCCTTGGACGCGCCAGCGGGAATGCGGATCCAGGGGTTGTCTTTGCGGTCTGCCCAGCAGACATAGGCGACCCGACCGCCCGGACGGACGGCGCCCAGGATGTTTTTGAATGCGGCAACGGGATCGTCGAAGAACATCACGCCAAAACGACTGAAGGCGGCATCGAAGTGCTGTCTCGGAAAATCGTACACCTGGGCATCAGCCTCTATAAACCTCACCGGATGGCCGGATGTTTTCCCTCTTTCCATTGCCTTGTCGAGCATCGGCCGGGAGAGGTCTACGGCAAGAACCTCCCCTTCTGCACCGACCCGCTCGGCCAATGCCAATGTTGTCGTCCCGTTACCGCAACCGATTTCGATCACCCGCTCCCCGGGCATCAGATCGAGCGCCTCGATGGCTTTCTCCCCAAAAGGGGCCAGCATAGGGTCGATACGGGGCTGAAGTTCGACCCACAGTTGGCCTTTGATGTCGCTCCAGAATTCGCGTTGATCGGCGTTGGCTGGTTTGGTATCGGTCATCGATTACAGTCTCTATGAAAATTGGTTTCGCCTAATACTGCTAGGATAACGACTAAAGTAAAAGATAAATATAGCGAAAGAACGTTTGTTATGCCGACTGCTCTGATCCAGGGCCGCATAGCGGTCCAGTACGAACACCTGCTCCGGCAGGAACTGGATGATCAATGGACGATCCTGGTCTGGGACCCCGCCAAGAATGAGCCCGACGAATTCGTCGCGATGGCCGGCGAGGCAGACGCGATGATCGGCGGCCAGATTCCCACTGATTCCTGGCCGCGGGTTCCGAACCTGAAACTCTTCCAGATCCCCTGGACTGGATACGATTTCTGCTCTCCGGAGACCATGCCCGCGGGGGTGCCGGTCTGTAATTGTTTTGAACACGAAAGCAGCATTGCCGAATTTGTACTCTGTGCCATGCTCGAGTCCAAGATCGGTTTGCACGCGATCGACCAGCGGTTCCGCCGCGAAGGCTGGGGCGGGCGGCAACCCGGCACGTCTTTGGACCACCAGGAAATACGGGGGAAAACCGTCGGCATCGTAGGCTATGGTCATATTGGAGAACAAGTGGCCAAACGGGCAGCGGCCTTCGACATGCGGGTGATCGCGGTGCGCCGTTCTGAGAAAACCACCCCCCCCTTGCTGGACTGGCTCGGCACTCCAGACCGGTTGGATGAGCTACTTGGCCAAAGTGATTTCATAGTAGTTGCCTGTCAGCTGAACGACAAGACAGAAGGAATGATCGGCGCACCGCAGCTGGCCAGAATGAAGCCGGACAGCGTCATCATCAATGTCGCGCGCGGGCGGATCATCGCCGAAGAAGCACTGTACAACGCGCTCAAGAGCAAGACGATCGGTGCTGCGGTACTGGATGTCTGGTACAACTACATCGGGGCCGACAAGAAAGAAGTGTGGCCCTCGAACCACCCTTTCCAGGATCTGGACAACGTGATTTTGAGTGCTCACGAAAGCGCGTCAACGCCTGAGCAACTGATGCGGCGCTGGCAGTTTGTCGCTGCCAATCTGAATCGTATGGCGATGGGAGAACCGCTGGAAAACCAGGTTTTCGAAGGGACGGCCAAGACGGGCGGCTGATCGAGTTCCTGGATGGGGGGCGGAGTCTTGCCTGGGGCGGATTCCGGCAGTCTCAGTTCTGAACTTTGGCCAGGACCAGGTGTGGTTCGCCGTTTTTGGGTTTCGAAATCTGTGAAATACACATAACATCTCTGTAAGCCGTTGTGATGTAGTCGATTTATTAAAGAAGCAAGAATATGGCTGATACTTTATTTCCGACCACCGTCATCGGTAGCCTGCCCCGCCCTGAATGGGTGCGCGAGATCATTCTCGATCGCAAGAACGGAACAATCTCCGAAGACGAGGCCGACCGCCTGCTGAATCCAGCGATCGAGTCTGCCCTGCGCCTGCAGGAACGATGCGGGCTCGATGAAGTGACCGATGGCGAATGGCGCCGCGAGAGTTACGTCAAAATCTTCGCGGAACGGGTGCGAGGGTTCAAACCCGACTTGATCGGCACACAGTGGCAGATGGCCTATCCAGCCGTTGTTGAGCCTCTGGAATACTACCGCCCCCTGACTCTCGACGAGGCCGTCTTTGCGCGCCAGAGAACCCGGGCCAGACTCAAGATTGCGTTACCGGCGCCCTACATCGTGGGTCGGCGAATGTGGCATCCTGATCATTCCAGACGGGCATACCCAACGCCCGAGCAACTGATGACCGACTGCGTCCCCATCCTGCGCCAGGAAATCGGACAGCTTCATCAGGCGGGTGTGGATACGATTCAACTCGATGAGCCCTGGCTCAGCACCCTTGTCGACCCGAAGTTCCGCGAACGCGAGGGATTCACTGATCTGCAGTACGAGATGGACCTGTGCGTGGATCTGATCAATCAGGTTGTGGATGGATTCGATGCTCTCGATATCGGCCTGCACCTTTGCCATGCCCATTTCAATTACGCTCATGGCACCGAGGGCCCTTACGACGTCATCATGCCAGCGCTGGGTAAAGTGAACGTTGGTACCATCTCGATGGAATACGCCACACCTGTCGCGGGCGGTATGGCATCACTGGCCCAGTTTCCCGACGGGCCGCGCCTGGGCCTTGGCTGCATCGACCACTGCGATCGCAATGTCGAAACACCCGAGACCGTCGCGGCGCGGGTCGAACAAGCTATGCAATACGTCGACAAGCAACGTATCACTCTGCATCCCGACTGTGGATTCTCACCTTCGGTTCAGAATCCCGTCGACCTCGACCACGCCTACCTCAAGCTGAAATCAATGTGCCAGGCCGCAGACATGCTGAGAGAAAAACACGGCTGACTAGCGGAATACGCATTCGGCTAGTCAGCCTCCAGCGTCTCCAGAAATCCGTCGATCAGACCCTCCGGGGCACTGACAAGCTGCTCTGGTCCCGGAAAACCACCCTTCTGGACGTCGTCGATGAAGGCTCGGAAACCGGCTACGCGCTCGGCCTGCATCTTTTCCTTCAACTGGTAAAGATTACGGTACTGTTTGGCGTGCCGCGGGTACGGCGGCGGATTGTTGCCGAGAATGTCCTCGGCGAACAGGAACTGGATGTCACCACCGCTGCCACCACCGATCGATGAGGTCAACAGCGTGGTGCGCCTGCTGATCTCGGCAAGCAGTCCTTCGGGAATCACCTCGACCTCGACCGCATAGGCACCCGCCTCCTCCAACGCCTTGATCTCCCGGTAGACCCACAGCGCTTCGTCCAGGGTCTTGCCGACCGCACGCAGGCCGCCCGTCCAGGTGCTCTTTCTGGGTACCAATCCGGCGTGACCCTGTATGGGGACACCAGCTTCGGTTGCCGCCGAGATGAATCGTGGGCTCCACTGGCACATGATGGCGTCTGCACCGAGCGCCATCGCGTCGTAGGCCACACGCACCGCTTCGTTCTCGCTCGCAGCAGCGAGCAGGGGGACCGAGAACGCCATGAAAGTGTTGGGTGCTGCACGCCGGATCGCGATGGCAGGATCGGGATTCGATGGATCGAAACGCACCTTCATAGTGTCGATTCCGGCTTGTTCGGCTGCGGCGGCCTCCTCTGTTGAAAAAGGAAGTGTTTCGACCAATACACGCTTTCCTTTCTGGTCTCGCAGGTCCTTCACGGTGTAGTTTCGTGTGCCGTAGGCTCCACCAAGGGTCATGATCCGCTTCAAGCCACGCTCTGCTGCGTCTCTTGCTGGAATACCGCCGTCACCAGTCGCGTGACTTGCCATGGGTCTTCTCCTGATCAGCTGTGTAAAGAACCTCGAGAGTCTGAATCTTACCCCAACAGGTAAGGGTCCAGTTCCAGAAGCAGTGTGTGGCTACAGTCGAAACAAGTAGGCAGCAGGCCAGGATTCACCATCCAGACTCAACGGAAAAAAGGTTGGATGATCTTGTCCATCCACAAGTCCACCTGCGCCATCTCCGGACCGGCTGGCTGGATCGTGACATGCTGAAGACCATGACTTTCCAGAAACTTAAGTTTCGCAACAATGTCATCGATACTGCCCACGAGGTAACATCCTTGCAGATGATCCCAATCCCGATTATGGCCCATGATCGTTTCCATCGGTTTGCGCTGTATTGACAACGCTTTTTTCGAATCCGAGGTGTCGACTACGTAACCCGCCTGCACGTGCGCAAGTTCCAGCGTCGCTGGATCGCGGCCTGCGGCCTCAAGGTACGACCGTACGGTCTGGTAATCGCGTGCGACCCACTCTGTGCTACCCGATGCCCGGCAGGTAAACACGTCAGCGTGCTTGACGATGCGCTTGAGTACAGACTTGACCATGTACGGCTGATCTGGTGACAGCGGACCCGGCATTCGCGAGCCGCCGGCAATCCATACTGGAAAATAGTTCTCCGGGCGTGGCTCTATCGTGACGTTTTCGAACTGGTAATATTCCCCGTTGAATGACACATTCTCTTCGCTCAGCAGGAGCTTGACTGCGTCGAGAATCTCGTCAGTCCGACGACCCCGTTCCCGCATCGAGATCCCCATCGAAGTGAATTCCGGTTCGTTCCAGCCGGGACCGACACCGAAGAAAAAACGCCCACCAGACATATAATCCAGTGTCGCCAGCTCCTTAGCCAGCAATACCGGGTGCCGAATCGGCACGACTAGAATGTTAGTTCCCAGCGGGATCTTTTCGGTCGCACCGGCTGCACAGGCAAGTACCATCAACGGGTCCAGCCAGGAGCCGCCGTACAGGCCCGGTGCCGTCAGCAGGTGATCCCATACGCTGAGCGAATCGTAGCCCAAGGCTTCAGCGCGGCGTGCCATATCCTTGGTGACTCGGTAAGTCATCTTATAGTCAAGGCCTGGCCAGGTATAAGATGGCAGCGTGAACCCAAACTTCATATCAGTGTTCCCTGGTTATTTTCGAAATAGTGAGACCCCAAGTATCCCATGCCTGGGCCAGTGCTTGGACCTGGCGACTGGGTTTTATATCCATCTCCCGACTAGCAGCAGCCAGGGAGGGGTTTCCCGTGTCTATTCGAATGTCGGTGGAAACTCCTATGATCCCAACTCCCGATATGATAACTTTTCTCTGTCATACTGGATGCTGAAAATTACCGATCACACAGTATGTATTGATTTTTTGGCTTGTTGGATTCGCAGGGATTTGAAGAGATGAAAACCTACATCGGCGCAAGAACCATCGATGGTATTAAGGTCACTGTGGATGGCCAGCAACTCGATGAGAGGATCGATATCCACCAGTTCACTGACAACGGTTTCGAGTGGACATACGAAGGCGACGCACCTCAGCAACTGGCACTGGCCATACTTGCAGAACACCTCGGAGACAATGGGCAGGCATTGGCGCTGTCTGGTGAGTTCATGAAACAGGTGATCGCAGAGCTTGACAATGAATGGTCCCTAACCAGCACCGAGATTGATGCCGCACTTAACAACAAGAATTTGACGGGGGAGCAGCATGGCGGATCGACTGCAAGTTAAGCCGTACTTAGACCTTCGGGCGGAAACACAGGCGCGCGACCGGGGGCTCCATGAGAAAGTCATGTCGCTCGAGGAGGCCGCCGCACTTGTGCACGACGGTGATCATGTTGCGATCGGCGGTTGTACGATGTCCCGCACCCCGATGGCAATGATCTGGGCACTGATCCGGCAGGGACGGCGTAATCTCATTGCCTCGCGCAGCATCATGTCCAACGAAGGTGATCTGCTATTGGCATCTGGCGTCAGTTCTCACGTGGTGACGAGTTGGTTCAGCCAGGGTATTGTCTGGGGAATATCGAAGGTCATGCGACTTCACGTCGAGACTGGCAAAGCCCGCTTTGACGAATGGTCACACATGTCGATGGGATTGCGTTACCGAGCCGGCGCGATGGGTGTTCCCTTCCTGCCCACGCGCTCCATGATGGGATCAGACGTGGGTAAGCGGGCAGAATCGGAAACACGCGAGATGACCTGCCCGTTCACTGGCGACCAACTGGTGCTGCTACCAGCGCTCAACCCGGACGTAGCAATCATTCACGTGCAAAGAGCTGACTCATATGGAAACGCACAGATCGACGGCCTCCCGTTCATGGACATGGACATCGCCATGGCGGCGTCAAAGGTGATCCTCACCACTGAACGGTTGATCGACAACGCGCAGATCCGCCGGGCTCCCGACCGTACCCGAATTCCATTCTTCACCACCGATGCTGTGGTCGAGGTACCGTTTGGCTGCGCTCCCCACGAGTGTTATGGCACCTACGAACCGTTCTTCGATCAAATGAATGATTATGCGAAGCTGGTTTCAGCAGACCCCGACAAGGGCGCTGCCCGTTATCTAAAGAATCACTTCTACGACACCGCGACCTGGGAGGACTATCTCGAGAAATTCGGTACAGCCGCGATGCTGGACGCGAGCAGGCGCGGACGGAGTATTTATGATGACTGACAAATCTGCCTACACCGCATCAGAATTGCTGGCGGTCATGAGTGCGAGACTCCTCGACGACGGTCAAATAGTGTTTGCCGGGGTTGGCATACCACTGTTGGCTGTAACGCTTGCCCAGAGGCTGCACGCACCCAGTCTCACGATCCTGTTCGAGGGCGGCGTGATCGGTCCGTTCGTCGTGCCTGGCGAATTACCCCCCTCGACAAACGAGCAGCGCTGCACGCGAAAGGCCAACATGGTACTTCCGATTACCGATGTTATGCTGCTGCTGCAGCGGGGCTACATCGATATCGGTTTTATGGGTGGAGCCCAGATCGACCGTTATGGCAACCTCAACAGTTCGTTCATCGGCGATCCGGACAAACCGAAAACCCGCCTTCCCGGCACAGGCGGTGGAAACGATATCTCTAGCCTGACCAATATGATCGTGGCAATGAAACACGAGAAACGCCGTTTCGTACCGGAGGTCGACTTCGTCACCAGCCCCGGTTTTCTGTCCGGCGGCACTTCACGGGCTGATGCGGGCCTGGTTACCGGTGGCATGTTTCGTGTCGTGACTGATCTTGCTTTGATGGGGTTCGACGGTGAGAACCGACAGATGAAAGTGCTCGCGCTACACCAGGGGGTAAGCCGCGATCAGGTTCTGAACAACACCGGTTTCGACCTTGCGTTCGATGACGAACTCACTGAGACCGAACCTCCTTCGGCAGACGAACTGGCCGTCTTGCGGAAACTGGATCCAGAACAGCTTTACACCGCTTGAATCCCAGCAACTGAAACTGAAACCAAAGGAGTCCAAGAAATGCCGTCGAACCAAGTTGTCTATGGCATGGCGCTGCGTAACTTCGTGGCCTACCCGGAACTGCCTGACCCTGACAGTCTGATTGAGCAGGGCGTGTGGATCGAGCAACTCGGCTTTGAATCGGCCTGGGTCTGGGACCACATTCTGCTTGGTGTCGAGCCCCATTTCCCGATCATCGACTCGCTCTCTCTTCTGACTGCGTTGGCAGTAAAAACAAGCACAATCAAACTCGGAACCGGGGTTCTGATTCTGCCACTCAGGAACCCAGTCATTCTTGCCAAGCAACTCTCCAGCATGGATGTTATCTCGGGTGGGCGACTGCTTTTGGGTCTGGCATCGGGCTGGTACAAGCGTGAATTCGATGCCGTCGGAGTCGACTTTCACCAGCGGGGCAAGATCATGGATCAGAGTCTCGACATTCTTGAGCACCTGTGGACCGAGGACCAGACAACCGCCGAGTACCCGCCGCACAATCTAAGAAGCGCGGTCATGTTCCCTAAACCGGAGCAACAGCCCGGGCCACCGATTCTGATCGGCGGATACGCAGACCGGGTTCTCAAACGTGTTGCCACGCGCAGCGATGGCTGGCTCACCTACTGTTACACCGCCACTTCTTATGCTGAAGACAAGGCCCGAATCATCCAGTTGGCCGAAGATGCCGGCCGCGACCCAGCAACGCTTTCTTTCACTAACCAACTGCCGATCGCAATCGGCCCACGGGAAGAAATTGAAGGGCCGATGATGGAATGGCTCGACACGGAGTGGGATTTTGCGTCCTGGAGCAAATCGACCGCAAAAAGCGCAATTATCGGGACGCTGGATGAATGCGCCGAACAGCTCCGCGCCCACTTCGAAAAAGGGCTCGATCGACTGGTCTTTATGCCCTACCGCTACCAGGACGACCAGGTGGAAATGATCGCGAAGGAACTGATCCCGCTGCTCGACTGAAACTGATCACCTCAATACGGGTGATCCGCCCTGATTCACCCCTGAATTTGGCACTTTCTGCCTAAAACAAGTCATCTGGGTAACTTCGCTATTGACGACCATACTGGCTTCGTTGACACTCGACGTCGATGCCCGTTGTCAATCGGGTGCAAACTCTGTCAAACCGGCATAGCGCGATTCGCCAATTCGGAATGACAGCCTGGTGTCAAACCCACTGCAGAGGAGAATGCAGCATGTATAAACGAATAACCAAACTGTTGTTAAGCAGTATCGCCGGTGCTGCCCTGATGGCATTCGCCGTCACGTCGCACGCTGGAGAGAACTGGAGCATGGCCACCTCGTGGGGCGGCGGACCGTTCCTGAAAAAGGATGCCGAAGGGTTCGCCAAGTACGTCGAACAACTCACCGCAGGCCGAATCAAGATCCAGGTCTTTCCCGGTGGTACCCTTGGCAAGGCACTCAAGGTATCTGATACTGTCAAATCCAACGTCGCCCAGATCGGTCACACCTGGATGGGATACGACTGGGGTATCGACAAAACCACTGTAATCTTTGCCAATATGGCCGGAGGGTTGAACCCCGAAGAACTGATCATCTGGCTTTACGAAGGTGGTGGTGCGGAACTCGCATCCGAATATCGGCGTGAGGTATTTGGCGTGGAATCAATCCCGTGCGGCATCTTCCCAACCGAGATCTTCCTGCACTCAACAAAGCGTATCCAGAATCTGGATGACTTCCAGGGACTGAAGATGCGCACCGCCGGCGCGTGGGCCGAAATTGCAGGCAATCTGGGCGCCTCGACGGTGATCCTGCCCGGCTCCGAGGTCTATCCGGCGCTTGAGCGTGGCGTCATCGATGCCACCGAGTGGAGCTCACCGTCAGTGAATCTGCCATCGGGTTTTCACAAGATCGCCAAGTACATCATCATGCCCGGCGTGCACCAGCCCGGCGCGGTACAGGAGTGCCCGATCAATATAGAGGCCTGGAACCGGATCTCCAAAGAAGACCAGGAAATGGTCAAAATGGCCGGTCGCCTGAATGTGTTGGAAAGCTGGACTCGCTACGCCTATCATGATATCGATGCCCTGGACCAGATGCGCGCGCATGGCAACGAGTTCGTAAAGCTCGACCCGGCATTTATCAAAGCAGCCCATGAAGCTGCGGCCAAGTGGAGCGATGCCCAGGCTGCTGCGAGCCCCTGGTTCAAGCGTGCGTTGGATAACCGGCGCAAGTTCCAGACGGCCTTGAGGGAAAACTGGAGTTTCTTCCGCTTCCCAATCGGTATGTAATAGGCGGTTTAGCCTGAACTGTCGTTTAGAGTTACCCTCTAGCTTAAACACTTAAGCCAGTTCCCGGGGTGTCCGAAGGACACCCCGGGAAATTTGTTAACGCCTTTATTTCATAGGACTCGGATCGATGCTAGAGGTGCTCGGCAATTATTTCTCCTTCATCGGGGATATTTTCCGTTTCTTTGCCAAAGCTTATTTCAAGGAACCCGCTTTTTTCTTCTCGCGTGTTCTTGAAGCTCCGACCAGCAGTTTCTACGAACTGCTCTTTGTTTTGTTCCTACTCGGTGTGGTCGTAGCTCTGGCCTGGGGTGTGGTCGCCGGCATTGCCAGGCGGAGCTTGCTTCCTTTCATCCAGGCAGTTGAAACCTATGTGCGACTGTTTGGCAAGATCGGCGCATGGGTCATCACAATCCTTGTGATATCCATGGTTTACGAGGTCATTGCCCGTTATGTCTTCCACGCACCGACCAAGTGGGCCTTTGAAGTGGCGTATATGCTGATGGGCACAGTGTTCATGTTCGGGATAGCCTACTGCCTGCAGATGCGCCGCCATATCCGCGTGGATTTTCTATTCGACCAGGTCAACGATAAAACCAAGGCGATTATTGACCTCGTTGGTTACATGGTGCTGGTACCGATGCTGCTGTGGTTGACTGCCGGGCTATGGGAGTATTTCTTCCAGGCCTACCGGGTCGATGAGACCTCGGGCGAATCTGCCTGGAACCCGATTATCTGGCCGTTCAAGTTCACCTTCGTAGTTGCTTTCGTGCTCCTGCTGCTGCAGGTGATGATGGAGGTGCTCAAGAACATCCTGACACTCGCGGGCCGTAAGGTACCGCCACCGCCGCCAGTGGAGGGTCTCGGATGAGCGTTGAATTTGCGCTGTGGATGTTTCCGGCGCTGATGTTGTTTATTTTCCTGGGTTTTCCAGTCGCGTTCTCATTGCTTTCGGTGGCGTTTATTTTTGGTGCAATGCGGTTCGACTTCAGTATCGGCGTTGTCAACGTATTTGCCCAGACAGTCGACGAGATCGCATCAGCCTATGTCTTAGGCGCCGTGCCACTCTTTATCTTCATGGGTTCGCTGCTCGAGCGCTCGGGTATCGCTGAACGACTGTTCGAAGCGATCCACCTGTGGACCCGCCGCCTACCCGGCGGGCTCGCTGTAGGGACAGTGATCCTGTGTGTGATCTTTGCTGCCGCCAGCGGCGTTGTCGGTGCAACCGAATCGGTAGTCGGCCTGCTGGCCATCCCAGTGATGTTGCGCTACGCCTATGATAAGGGACTGATCTCCGGCACAATTTGTGCCGGTGGCTCACTCGGTACCATCATCCCGCCCTCGGTCGTCGTGGTGATTCTCGGTCCGGTTGCCGACGTAGATGTCGGTGGCCTTTTCATGGGCATGTTGTTCCCCGGGCTCATACTCGCCGGGCTTTACATCATTTATATCCTCGGACGATGCATTGTCTGGCCTGCGGATGGCCAGCGCCTGCCGCCGGACGAGAACGATCCGCCGTTCATCCAAAAACTGTGGATCACTGCGGTTGCGCTGGTGCCTCCGCTGATCCTGATCTTCTCAGTACTCGGCACCATCATGCTCGGCTGGGCAACGCCAACCGAAGCCGCCGCCATGGGCGCGGCGGGCTCCGTGATCATGACCATCGCCTATGGCAACTTCACCCTGAAGGCCCTCAAAGAAGCCCTGGTGAAAACCACACTGGTCACCGCCATGATTCTCACGATCCTTCTGGCAGGCAAGGTCTTCGCTACGGTGTTCACGATCTCCGGTGGCCTGGTGGGTACCCAGCAACTTGTGTCCGCAGCTAACCTGAGTGGCTGGGAAACCCTTGGGATTCTTTTGTTGCTGGCGTTTATTGCAGGGTTCGTGCTGGATCTCATCTCGATCATTCTGATCATCATTCCGATCGCGATGCCATTGATTGAGCAGTTTGATTTCTATGGCCTGGACCCGAGTCAGGTAAAGACCTGGTTCTGCATTCTCTTCCTGATCGTGATCCAAACGAGTTACCTGACACCGCCGATGGCACCTGCAATATTCTATCTGCGCGGCATCAGTCCGCCTGAAATTCGCCTGGTACACATGTACAAGGGTGTTCTGCCATTTATTGCGTTGGAAGTCATTGCGTTAGTCCTCGTCGTGCTGCTGCCAGCATTGGCGCTCTGGCTGCCTGAGCAAATGCTGAACATGCGCTTCAAATAGCCAAGATCGAGCGGGATGCAATTAACACGTGCCCAACTGGAAGCGTTTGATCGGGACGGGTTTTTGGTTTTTCCCGAGTTACTTGCACAGGAAGAGATCGACATTCTGCTTAGCGAAACTGAGCGTGTATCCCGGGTCGAGGCGGACGGAATTTTCCGGGAGGGGGACGATCAGCAGGCCAAGAGCCTGTTTCGCCTGCACGAACCAGACGGTGCGACGGCCTCACCCGCGTTCCGCCAGCTTGCCCGGTCACCTCGCTGCCTTGGTTTAGCTCAGCAGGTTCTCGCTGACGATGCACTCTATCTCCATCATTCAAAAGTGAATATGAAAGCGGCGATTCAGGGCTCAACTTGGCCATGGCATCAGGATTTCATGAGTTGGAAACTGGACGGCATCGAACGACCGAACATGGTCACCGTGCTGGTGATGCTGCACGAGGCAACACCCATCAACGGCTGCCTCTACTTCATACCGGGCAGCCATAAGTTAAACCGACTCGATCCGTACTACGACACCTCCACCGCTTACCGTCTATGGGCTGCCGACACTAAAACCATGCGCAAGGCCATGGCGCTTTATCCGGAGCCGGTCTCGGTCACAGGCGCAGCAGGGACCGTAGCTGTTTTTCACTGCAATTTGCTCCATGCCTCTGGGCACAACCTCTCTCCGGTGGACCGCTGGCACGCATTCATGTGTTTCAACACCGTGGCTAACCACCCACAGCCGGTGGAGGACCCCCGCCCTGACTATGTGCGCTCAACCAATTGGAACAAGTTGGTGCTTGGTGACAACAGCCAGATCTCGAATGCCGCGGCCGGTTGACTGGCTGAATTCAGGACCGTTGGCTGCTGTCTTGACTAAGGCCGGAACACAGCCTATCTGCCGATGCGCCTGGCAGCGAGGCCAGACCACCACACTCAGTTGAGCATCTCTGGCAGCGTTACCACCGCAATGCCTTCTGCTTCGAGGCCTTTTCGCACTTCGCGGGCAACGGCAACACCGGTGGATTCGTCACCGTGGACACACAGCGTTTCCACCTGAACCGGAATGACCTTGCCGTGGCGGGATATGAGCTCGCCGTCCCGAACCATGCGGATCGCCTGTGCGCAGGCCGTCGCCGGATCCTTGATCACGGTACCCGGGATCGACCGTGACGCGAGATTGCCATCGTCTTCATACTGGCGGTCAGCGAATCCTTCCCGCGCCAGGCGCAGGCCGAGTTTTTTCGCAGCAGTGTGCATAGCCGAACCAGTAAGTGCGACGTAAATGATCTCCGGATCAGTAACCTGGATGGCACGGCCAATCGCCATTGCCAGTGCCTCGTCTTCGGCTGCCATGTTGTTCAATGCACCGTGGGGCTTAAGGTGGGTAACCGACAAGCCCTCGTAGCGCGCCATCGCCTGAAGAGCACCAATCTGATAGGCGATAAGATATTCAAGGTCCTCGGCAGGCATCGTGATCTGGCGCCGGCCAAATCCCCAAAGATCATTGAACCCCGGGTGAACCCCGACGCTGGCCCCGACCCGGGCAGCGTGGGCAACCAAGCGGCGCATGGTCAGTGGGTCACCTGCGTGAAAACCGCAGGCGATGCTTGCAGACTTGATGATCTCCATCAACTCGGCGTCATTACCGATGTCGTAAGCGCCAAACCCTTCACCGATATCGGCATTAAGATTGATCTTGTCAGCCATGCGCATACTCCCGGCCTAAGAAACTAAAATCAACGTTATGCAACCCGGCATACAAACGGGCAACACCGTACAGTTTACTATAGCATCCAGCCGTTCCAGACCGAGCCAACGACCAGATCGATGAATTCGTCAGCTAGATTTCTGCCCAACGGAGACACCGTCATGGTTGTTGAATTCGGCGAAGAAATTGACCTTCATACGAACCGCAAGGTGACAGCGCTCCATGCCGCGGTGAACGCACTTGAACTCGCCGGCATCACTGACTTGGTGCCGACCTTCCGTTCCCTTGCGATCCACTATGACCCGGACATCGTCCCCTTCGCCGAACTCGAAATAGAACTCCGCGCTATCCTGCCCGATCTTTCCTCCCATTCATTCTCCGGGCGTGACTGGTCAATACCAGCATGCTATGACCTGGACCTGTCACCCGACCTCCAAGCAGTCGCGGACAGCTGTTCATTGTCGATCGAACAGGTGATCCGCTGCCACAGCGGTGCGACCTACCACGTCTACATGGTCGGGTTCCTGCCCGGCTACCCCTACCTGGGGGACCTCGCTGCGGAGATCGCCTTGCCTCGCAAGATCACACCCAGCCTGCGCATTCCGGCACGTTCTATCGCCATCGCTGAGCGAATGACTGCCGTTTACCCGATAGAGAGCCCAGGCGGGTGGCACGTTATTGGCCGAACACCGATGAGACTGTTCGACGAGACTGCCACACCCCCGGCCCTACTCGCACCAGGCGACCGGGTCCGTTTTTCACCGGTAACTCGTCACGAGTACGATCGCCTGTCGAAAAATGACAGTGGCGTCGACGACGCGCAGCCAAACAAGAATCCGGCAACATGATTTCTACCCTCCGCGTACACAAACCAGGTCTGCACACCACGATTCAGGATCTGGGCCGTTACGGCCTGCAGTCTATGGGGGTACCCGTATCCGGGGCACTGGACTCAAGCGCCCTTCGTATTGCGAATCTCCTCGTTGGCAACGAACCGACGACTGCGGCCCTGGAAGTTCTTGCTGCGGGACCCACGCTGGAGGTCAACACAGAGTCTGTGCGCATCGCCGTTGCCGGTGGAAATGCACTGATTGAACGCCTCTCACCATACCCCCGTCGGCTGCCCACGTTTGAGAGTTTCTGCCTGCACCGGGGTGATGTCTTTTGCATTGGACCCGTGACGGACATGGCAATGACCTATCTTGCCGTCGAGGGCGGCTTTGATCTACCCACTGCGATGGGCAGCCATTCCACGTACACGAGGGGCGGCTTCGGCGGCTTCAAAGGCCGGCAGCTGGCAAGCGACGACGAGCTTTCTCTGATTCTGCCAGCAGCAACGGACAGAGATGAATTGCGCTTCGTTGAGCGCACGCTGCCCGGAGAACCACCCATTCGTGTCATTCCGGGACCGCAGGCCGACTTCTTCACTGCTGCAGCGTTGGACACGCTGTTCAGCCGCGAATACACCGTCTCAGCCGCCGTCGACCGCATGGGTATGCGCCTCAACGGCCCTCAATTAGAACACGCACGCGGCTTCAACATTACCTCTGACGGTACAGCACCCGGTTCGATCCAGGTACCCGGTGATGGCCTGCCGATCGTACTCCTGGCGGACCGGCAAACCACCGGCGGTTACCCCAAGATAGGCTGCGTAATCTCAGCTGATCTACCGACACTGGCCCGACTGCGTCCCGGGAGCACGATCCGGTTCAGCAAGAGCACACTGGAACAGGCAACCGAGGCACGTCGTGAGCGAGAAAACTGGTTTGCCAGATTTCTAGACCAGATCAAGCGGGCGGGCACATCTGGTATTATCGATCCCACCGCACTTCAGACACAGAACCTGGTCAGTGGAGTGGTTGGTCCCGATGATCCCGCCGATTCTGGTCGATGAAACTATCCTAACATCAAGATCACCCGGCAAATTTAAGTGATTGGGAATATCCGACTGACAGAAATCCGATGAACACATTCGGCGTCGGCGCCTCTGTATTGCGCAAAGAAGACGACCGCCTCCTGCGTGGGCGAGGAAAATTTGTCGGCGATATTCAGCTGACAGGAACCCGTCATGTCGCGTTTCTTCGAAGCCCTGCTGCCCACGGTTATCTGCATTCCATCTCGATTCCAAACGAGCACCGTCAACAGGTATTTGTTGCTGATGATCTGCAAACGGTCGCCCCGATCCGGGCGCGTTCGAGCCTGCCTGGTTTCAAACCCTCCGACCAACCCGTACTGGTACGTGACAAGGTCCGCCACGTCGGCGAACTGATCGCGATGTGTGTGGCTGACACACGGGCTGAGGCCGAAGACATCGTTGACACGATCGAGATCGAGATCGAAGAACTACCGGTAGTCAGCGACATGCTCGCCGCTCGCGACACCGAAGCACCGCTGGTACACGAGGCTTGGGATGACAACGTATTTCTGACAACGGAATTTGAACAGAACCTCGACCCTGCCATTGCTCGGTCTGCTGCCTCTGTGACCCGTACAATTCGTACTGCACGCCAGTCAATGAGCCCGATTGAGGGACGCGGAGTCCTCGCGACCTGGGACACCAGGCTCGAACAACTCGTCGTTTATACCTCGACCCAGCAGTCCCATATCGTACGTACCGGGCTTTCCGAATGTCTTGGAATTGAACATGCCCAGATCCGAGTCGTGGCACCCGATGTCGGTGGCGGCTTCGGTTACAAGGGTATTCTTCTGCCGGAAGAAATCTGCCTCGCCTGGGCAGCAATAAAACTGGGGCACCCGCTCAAGTGGCTGGAAGACCGGCGCGAAAACCTCACAGCATCATCGAACTGTCGCGAGCATCACTACACGATTACCGCTTATGGTGATGCGAACGGCAGACTCCTCGCCATCGATGCTGAGGCAACGGTCGACGCCGGCGCCTATTCATCCTATCCCTTCTCTGCCTGCCTGGAGGCGGCCCAGGTGGTCAGCATTCTGCCCGGTGTTTATGACCTGGCCGGGTACCGCTGCCGGACCTATGCTGTTGCCACTAACAAACCCCCCATTCTGCCCTACCGAGGCGTTGCCCGTTCCGGAGTCTGCACCGCACTGGAACTGATAGTCGATGCGCTGGCGCGGGAGCTGTCTATAGAACCAACAGAAGTTCGTTTCAAGAGTCTTGTCCGCCCCGAGCAGATGCCCTTCAACAACATCACCAACAAACATTTTGACAGTGGCGATTACCCTGAATCGCTGCGCCAGGCGATTGAGGCAGTTGATCTCGCCGCCATCCGAAGGCGCCAGAAACGCGGTGAAACAGACGGACGACAGATCGGGGTTGGATTTGCGATGTACTCGGAACAGGGAGCCCACGGGACCACCGTCTACGCCAGCTGGGGAATCCCGATGGTGCCGGGTCACGAACAGTGTTCGGCCCGCCTGACCCCGGACGGCGGACTGGAACTGCGCATTGGTGCCCACTCCCACGGGCAGGGTCTGGAAACCACCCTGGCTCAAGTCGCGCATGAGGTTCTTGGTATCAAGCTGGAACAGATACGGCTGATCCACGGTGACACCGCCCTCACGCCTTACTCGACCGGAACCTGGGGCTCACGCTCAATGGTAATGTCTGGCGGTGCAGTTGCCTGCGCATGCGATGAGCTGGCACGACGCGTGTTGCGCATTGGCGCCAACCTGCTGCAGTGTCCAGTGGAGACCGTTTCGCTGAAAGACGGCACTGTCCACGGCACCTCCGGCACCATCAAACTCGCTGAGATCGCCCGCACCTGGTACCTGAAGCCACAGGACCTGGATTCCGGGGTTGACCCCGCAGGTCTAGAAGTCACTGCAGGATACAAACCCGAAAAGGATTCCGGTACCTTCAGTTATGCCACCCATGCTGCCGTCATCGCTGTAGACCCTCTGACCGGTGAGGTTGAATTACTGGATTATGCGATTGCCGAGGACGGCGGGGTCCTGGTCAACCCGATGATTGTCGAAGGGCAGACCCTCGGCGGACTCGCTCAGGGTGTTGGTACCGCCCTGTTCGAGGAAATGGCCTACAGCACAGACGGTCAACCACAGGCATCCACTTTGTCGGATTATCTTTTGCCGGGTCCGACCGAGGTCCCAGACCCCAAAATCATCCACCTGGAAACGCCCTCCCCCTACACCCGCTTCGGTGTCAAGGGAATTGGTGAAGGTGGCTGTATCGCTCCTCCGGGCGCAATCACCAATGCGATTAACGATGCACTTCGCACGATCGGGGCCGAGCTGTCGGTGCTGCCAGTCACACCGCGGCGCATCGTAGAGGCCGTATCCGTGGCCGATGGAACCTCACCTGGCAAGGCAACAACATGAAACCGGTCGACTTCGAGTACGAACAGGCAAAAAGCATCGACCAGGCGGCCACGCTCCTGGGACAGTCGGCCAACGCCCTGGTTCTTGCCGGCGGCCAGACACTCGGCCCGATGCTCAACTTGCGGCTGGCTCAGCCCGAACTGCTGGTAGACATTACCCGCATCGATGAACTGGTTCGCGTTGAGGAGTCGACGAACCACGTCACGATCGGTGCCTGCGTATCCCATGCCGCGATCGAAGATCGTAGAGTCGCCGATCCGGGTCATGATTTCCTCGCCCGGGTTGCCGGTGGCATCGCTTACCGCGCGGTCCGAAACCGGGGCACCCTCGGCGGCAGCATTGCCAACGCAGACCCGGCTGCGGACTGGGTGACGTGTTTTTCTGCACTCGGTGCGGAGATTCTGATCTCCGATCCAAATGGACAGCGGAGTGTCGAGATCAATGATTTCCTGGTCGGGGCAATGGAAACAACCCTTGGCCCGGGAGAACTCATTGACGGCATCCGCATACCCCGGCTCGGCGGTTCTGTACGTTGCGGCTATGCCAAGATTTCACGCAAACCCGGTGAATTCGCCGATGCCATTGCTGCGATCGTGCATGACCCCGACCATGATCGTTGCCGTGTGGTTGTCGGGGCCACCGAAGGTTTACCCCTGTTGCTAGACAACGATACGCTGGGCCTCGAGTCCGCCGGAGTACTTCCAACTGTACTCGACCCGGATCGGGTACGTGACCATCTTGCAGGACACATGCCGGTTCCGGACGTTTATCGTCTGAACGTCCAGTACGCTGTACTCCAACGTGCACTGGACGATGCACATGCGTTCTCGTCATGAACTCGTTTGAGGTGACTGTCAATGGGCGTCTTCACCGCAGCGCGGTGTCGCCACGCACCTCCCTGGCCGATTTTCTACGCGAGGGAATCGGCCTGACCGGCACTCATCTTGGCTGTGAACATGGAATCTGCGGTGCCTGCACTGTGCTCATCGATGGCCAAATATCCCGCTCCTGCATCACGTACGCCATCAGCTGTGATGGTGCGAAAATTGAGACCATCGAGGGCCTGGACGACGACCCGTTGATGATAGAACTGCGCCGGACATTTTCTGAGGAGCACGCACTGCAATGTGGCTACTGTACACCAGGCATGCTGATCACCGCTCGCGACATCCTCGCGCGGCACAAAGATCTCACACCGGCACATATACGGCGCGAGATGAGCGGCAACCTTTGTCGTTGCACGGGCTATCGGGGTATCGTTCGGGCAATTTCACGAGTCGCTGCCCTGCCTCTGGCCGGTGACCGGCAGCAGAGCGCGGTCGGACTCGGTCCAGCGCCGGGGCCCGAAGCAGACGCGCGCCCGACAAAGCCAGTACCGAAGACCAGGGTCATCGAAAGTTCATCGATGCCGCCGACAAGGAACTCACCAGCGGCTGGTCCGGTAGAGATTGAGGTCAACGTGAGTGAGGCAACCCAGTCCGACGGCTGGATCACCATCGCACAGACGTTCACATTACCCCACCCTCGGGGCAAAGTGTGGCCGTTGCTTTCAGACCTCGAAGACGTCTGTGCGGCCCTGCCCGGAATTGAACTCGATGGGCCGCCGCTCGACGGCGTGGTCAGTGGTAAAGCCTCGATCAAACTGGGCCCGATCCGACCAGTTTTCGCCTTCTCCGGCAGCCACGCGGTGGATGATCGCAGTTACGCGTCGACCATTGAGGGCGAGGGATCCGACCGCCGGACCCACTCGCGGGTCAGGGCGCGTATCCAGAACCGTTTGATCAATCTCGACGAAGAGAGCACCCGGGTCGAAGTCGAGTTTGGATACACCATTACAGGTCCATTGGCCCAGTTCGGCCGCTCCAGTATTGTCCGTAATCTTGTCGCCCGGCTGACGACCACCTTTGCCCAGAACGTGAACGCCACCTTGTCTGGCCAGCCTGTGGCCAGCGCAGCACCGGCCCGGTTCTGGGACTGGTGGAAAAAGATCCTGACACCCCTGTGCCGATTCGCCGCCCTCTTTAACGGACGACGCCCGCGCTAGAGGCTCAGCGAATTCTCCCAGCCCTGGCTGTGTATGACACACCGGCAGCCACCTATTGACGACTTACCGGCCATGCGATAGCCTCATATATTAACGATAAGACCCGTGTGGAACACCTATGCTACGGCGGGCGTGCAGATGACCGCAGAAGACGTCCTCAAGTTGAAGCCGAACGTCCTCACCAACCGTCAACGAGAGTCATATCTCGAGAACGGCTATCTCCTCGTTGAAAACGCGGTGGACAGCACATGGCTGACACGCCTTCGCGCCGCTACAGACGAGATGATCGAATGTTCCCGTCAAGTCGGCGAATCAGATGCGACCTGGGACCTTGAGAAAGGACACAACGCAGACTCGCCGAAGTTACGCCGCCTGTCGAGTCCGAATGACCACCACCCCGACTACTGGGCTTTCGCTTCCTCCACTTTGCTCCTCGACATCGTTGCCGACCTGATCGGGCCCAACATCAAGTTTCACCACTCAAAACTCAATTTCAAGTGGTCCGGTGGCGGCGAAGAAGTCAAATGGCACCAGGACATCAGCTTCTGGCCACATACCAATTTCAGCCCGTGCACGCTAGGCCTGTACCTGTACGATTGTGATGACAACCAGGGCCCGCTCGGTGTCGTTCAGAAGAGCCATACCGGCCCGCTCTATGACCAGTACAATAACAACGGTGAGTGGGTGGGCTACCTTTCAAACGAAGACATGACAAGCATCGACCAGCGCGACATGATCTACCTACCCGGTCCCGCGGGGTCGCTGACCATCCACAACTGCCGCGCGATCCATGGCTCACAGATCAACCATTCGCCCCAGCCACGGCCATTGCTGCTGAACGTCTATTCCGCGGCCGATGCGATGCCATATACTCACAATCCGCTGTACTCGAAATACGCGGGCACCATCGTACGCGGCCAAGCGGCACAATGGGCTCGCCACGACCCTGGTCCTTGCCTGATTCCTCCCGACTGGTCCGGCGGGTACACCTCAATATTCGCACTGCAGCAGGAAGAACTCGGCGGCTCCAGTTGAGCACTTCAGCGAAGCGAATTCATTAACAGGGTCAAGTGAACCAGATGACTATTTTCCACAAACTCTCACAAGGAGTGTCCCGAGCATGTTAAGTGAGAAGCAGACAGCGTTCAGGCGGGAATACCGCTCTCGCATTGCCGGCTGGTACAACGGTTTCATTCACGTTGCAGTGATCTACATCATCGGTATAACGGCGATGTGGATATACATCCAGCACATCGACAACGTGCTGTGGTGGGAATGGTTGACGATCCCAGCAGTCGGCATGGGCTGCAATATTTTCGAGTGGTATTTACACCGTTACATCCTGCACCGACCACTCAAGTGGAACGGTTTTCGGGCCATTTATGATCGTCACACCCTGAATCATCACCAGTTCTTTACTGACCAGGAAATGCGTTTTCGTGATCAGGCAGACTGGCGGGTGACTTTCTTTCCCCCGTATGCGCTGGTTGTCTTCATCCTGATCTCGGTTCCCGGCGCTGCCGTGCTTGGCTTTCTGGTAACGCCAAACGTCGGCTGGCTTTTTATCTGCACCACAACCAGCACCTACCTGATCTACGAATTCATGCATTTCTGCTGCCACGTCGATGAAAACTGGTTCGTCCGCTATTGTCCTTTCGTCAACACACTGCGACGTCACCATACAGCACATCACAATTCACGTCTCATGATGGAAAAGAACATGAACCTGACATTCCCCATTGCAGATTGGTTGTTCGGCACCTCCGATCTCGACTGCGGACTGATTGGGCACCTGTTCAACGGCTACGGTACGAAATACGTCAAACAGAACCTCAAGGGCAAACCGATGTCGCCAGACGAAGCGGCTGCGACACCAATACCTGCGGACTGACAACGCTCCGATGCCCAGCAACATCAAACTGATTCTGTCTCTGGTCGTCGCTCTTGTCGGGCTGGCGGCCTATCTGCTGGAGCGGAGCTTGGGCAATCCGACGGTTGGCCTGATTGCTGGCCTTCTTGCGGTGTTCATGATCCTGTCAATGTGGATCTTTCCCGAGGCCCGTCGAAAGCCAAAACAACAACCGTAGACAAGACCGCCAAGCCTATGGGCTGTCAACGTGCCCTGGCTCAGGAAGATTCGATGGTGCGACCCAGTACCCAGTTGGCGATAGCGTGCACACCAGGCTCGAGAAAGGCTGCGCTTTTAATTGCTGTTCTTTTTCAGGCAGGATATCTTAAACAACTGGGGGGAACATGAATTTCGAGAATCCGATTGAAGGCGGCAGGGTGTTGGAGGATACCATCGTCCCTGAATGTGAGCCCTGGAGTGTCAAGTTGAACAAAGGCGATGTGCTCCGCCTGGTTGACCTGGAGGGCCAGCAAGCAGTGGATTTTCTTTGCTACAGTGCCGACGATCCAGCCGACAGGTACAACGCGGCAAACACGATCAAACTCAACGGTAACATTTACCTGGGACAGGATGCGGCACTATGGTCAGTACGCGCCCGCAAATTGATGACCATCATTGACGATACCTGCGGATACCATGACACGATTTATGGTTGCTGTTCGGTTGAGGTGGACGATGTACGATTCGGAAAAAACAATGGTAAGGGGTGTCAGGGCAATTTTGAGGCGGAACTCGCCAAGCACGGTTTGGGTCAGAAAGACATTGTGGCCAATGTCAACTTTTTCATGCGCGTTCCAGTCGAAGAGTCCGGGGCATTGAGCATCGTACCGGGTCTATCTAAACCGGGAGACTACCTCAGTTTGCGCGCGGAACAGGATATCTTGGCAGTTTTGTCGAATTGCCCAGAGTGTCTGAATAATGCAGCCGGCTTCAAACCGACCCCGATTCGCGTCATCGTTTACTCTGCTTAGTGACGGGTACAAACACAGCGAATTAGATTAATAATGTTCTGCCATCTGCTGAGGGGTGGT
>PVBE011102869.1_pt1 | contig 39835 bp, 32 predicted proteins | sample 1631181 | NCBI WGS metagenome assembly PVBE01 (sample SAMN08397723, study PRJNA350692) | Marine metagenome, whole genome shotgun sequencing project. | isolation source: water | place: Pacific Ocean | collected 2012-04 | reverse complement strand
GTCTTTTTTCCGAGGTCGATACCGATCATCATGATCTCCGTCATGGAACTTTCCTCCTTGTCCATTGCCAAACGGATCTGTAGCGGGGCTGCTTTCCCGAAGGAAAACAACCCCGCATGAGGAAAGCTCCATGACATCATCGCGAGCGAGCTTCGCCGAGCGCGGCAATCTAGTATGGATCGCCACGGCGCGACGCGCCTCGCGATGACGATATCAGGGGCGGGAAGGGAAAACCCGCGACTTTGATCAACCTCGACAGGCACCAGTTCATGGCCAGACCCCGTGGGGTCTCCCCTCACCCATGACCGCTTCTTATCCCTCGTCCGCTTCCGGCCGCGGTTGGTGGATCTGGTCGGTGGGGGCGTTGGCGTTTGCCTACGCCTTCTTCCATCGGGTCTCGCCGAGCGTCATGTACGACTACCTGATGGCCGACTTCGCCGCCTCGGCGGCGGTCGTCGGCAATCTGGCGGCCTGCTATTTCTACGCCTACGCGGCGATGCAGCTGCCGGTCGGGCTGATGGTCGACCGCTTCGGGCCGAGGCGGCTGTTGATCGCGGCGACATTGACGGCCGGGCTCGGCAGCTTTCTCTTCGCACTCGCGACGACGCTGGCCTCGGCCTATGCCGCACGGCTTTTGATCGGCGCCGGCAGCGGCGTCATGTTCGTCGCCACCTTGAAACTGGCGTCGCAGTATCTGCCGGCGAACCGTTTCGCCCTCGTCACCGGCCTCACCATGGCGGTGGCCATGGTCGGCGCGGTCGGTGGCCAGGCGCCGTTGGCCGCCCTGGTGGAGGCGATCGGCTGGCGCCAGGCGATGTATGTCGGCGCTGGCCTCGGGCTGGCGCTGGCGCTTCTGATCTGGCTGCTGGCACGAACGCCCGGCGGGCCGTCGGCGGCCGGCGGTCGCCTCGCAGGCGGCACCGGCCATTCGGTCGGGGCGGCGCTGGGCGTGGTGCTGCGCAATCCGCAGACCTGGCTTGCCGGCCTTTTCTCCGCCTTGATGTCGGGGCCGATGCTCTCCTTCGGCGTCCTCTGGGCGGTGCCTTATCTGGTCCAGATACAGGGGCTCGGTAGGGCCGAGGCCGGCGCCGGTGCCTCGCTGATGTTGGTCGGCTGGGCCATCGGCGCCCCCGGCTTCGGCTGGCTGTCGGACCGGATCGGGCGGCGCAAACCAGTGATGCTGGCGACCGCCCTGGCGACGCTGCTCGGCTGGACGGCGCTTCTGGGCCCGGAGACGGTGCCGGTGGAATGGGCGCTCGCCCTGATCTTCCTGCTCGGGATCACCAGCAGCACCATGGCGCTGGCCTTTGCGGTCAGCCGCGAGCTCAACCCGCCCGGACATTCGGGCCTCGCCACCAGCTTCCCCAACTTCACCTCGATGCTGACGGCGGCGGCGCTGCAGCCCTTCGTCGGCTGGCTCCTCGACCTCGGCTGGGACGGCCGTATGGTGGCCGGCGCCCGCGTCTTCGATGCCACCGCTTATCGCCTGGCCTTCCTGCCCTACCCGATCATCACCGCCATTGCCCTTGTCGCCACCTTCTTCCTGACGGAGACTTATTGCCGACAGAAGGCTGGATGAGGCGGCGACCATGACCGGGAAACAAATCGACTTCTACTGGGACATCGGCAGCACCAACACCTATTTCGCGCTGCACTTGATCCGGCCGATCGTCGCCCGCCACGGCGCCCGCCTGATCATGCACCCCTTCAACCTCGGCTACGTCTTTCGCCATCACGACTACGCCCTGGCCAAGGAGCCGGCGGCCAAATACCGGAACCGGGTCCGCGACCTGGAACGCTGGGCGGTGCGCTGCGAGCTGCCCTTCCGGCTGCCCGATGAGTTTCCGATCAAGACCAGCCGGGCGCTCCGGGGCGCCATCGCGATGCGCCGCTGGGACAAGGAGATGCCCTATATCGAGGCCATCTTCGCCCGCTATTGGGAAGCGAACGACGCTGGAATCGCCGATTATCGGGGCCTCCGCCCGGTCGCTTCGGGGCTCGGCGTCGACGCCGACGCCTTCGAGGCCGAAGCCGAGAGCGAGGCCAGCCGCCAAGCCCTGATCGACAGCACCGACGCGGCCCTGGCACTCGGTGTCTTCGGCGCCCCGACCTTCGTCGTCGACGAGGAGATCTACTGGGGCAAGGACCGGATGGACTTCATCGACGATGCGCTTGGGGCTGGCTAGGCGCCCTTGAAATCGGGTGGGCGCTTCTCCAGGAAGGCCCCGATGCCTTCCTTGCGGTCCTCGGTGCCGTAGATCGCGGTCACCAGCATCGCCTCGAACTCCAGCCCCGAGGCCAAATCCATCTGCATGCCGCGATGCACCGCCCGCTTGGCGAAAGCAAGGCTCAAGGGCGCCCGGGTGGCGTAGAGCCGGACCAACTCTTTCGCCGCCTCCAAGGCACCGCCCACCGGCACCAGACGATTGACGAGGCCGATGCGGTAAGCCTCCTCGGCGTCGATCGGCTCGGCCGCGAACAGCAGCTCCAGGGCCTTGCCCTGGCCGACCACGCGCGGCAGCCGCTGGGTGCCGCCGGCCCCAGCGACGGTGCCGATGCGAGCGCTGGTGATGGCGAAGCTGGCGCCGGCGGCGGCGACCCGGATATCGCAGGCGAGCGCGAACTCACAGCCGCCGGTCATGCAAAAGCCCTCGATCGCGGCGATGATAGGCTTCTCATGGTTCTCCATCAGGCCGGTCAGCCGGTGCCAGCGGTTGAAGTAGTCGACGCCAGCCTTGGTGCCGTCGATGGCCTGTGCGTCGTTGAGGTCGGCGCCGGCCGAGAAGTATTCCGTGCCGCCGGTGAAGATGACGGCGCGAACGGCCCTGTCGGCCGCCGCCTGGTTCAGCACTTCCGCGATCTCGGCCATGCACGCGATGCTGATGGCGTTGCGGCGCGCCGGCCGGTCGAAGGTGACGACGAGCGCGGCGCCGTCCCGCTCGGTCTGGATCGTGTCGTAGCCCATCTGGCTCTCCTCGCTGGCGGTGGTGGACCCGAATTGACTTCGATTCCACCGCCCCCTGTCAACCGGCGCGGCAAGAGGAGAGTTCGACGGTCGGATCTCATATGAGCCGATATCGATTGGTCTCCTGCACGTAGGCACGGCCAGCGAACGCATCGGACGGGGTACCGACGAGCACCTTTCGCATGTCGGCGACGACCGTCGGAGTATCGAGGTAGTAGGAGTGCTCGACGATGCCTTCGACGACGGGCGTGCAGTCGATCAGCGTGACCTTTCCCGGGATCGCACGTGGTACCCGCGGGCCGTCGTCGCCGAGGCGGTCCGGGTTGCCCTTGGTCTTGTCCGAGACCGCCATCGCCCGGTCGTTGTTGTTGAAGTAGACGTTGACGCGCTTGGCCAGCCTCGGCAGCGGCTTCAGTTTGTGCTCGTGCTCGAAGGCGTCGTCGTCCTCGTCCGCGGCCATCAGGCAGATCTGATCGAAGAGACGCACCGGGCGGCCGGGCGAATGCGCCACGATCTCCTGCACCGTGTGGCGCAGCACATAGTTTCCCATCGAGTGCGCGACCAGGTGGATGCGCTGGTCGCAAGCCTCCACGGAGGTCGAACCGCGCAGGAAATCGGCCAGCTTGAGCAGCCCGCGGGCGAAAGCCGGCCCTGAAGCCGCCGCGTCCTGGCGGTCGTTGGCATAGGCGATGTAGGGCATCATCGAGCCGTCCGACGGCCAGGAAAACAGCACGACGTTGACGCCCGGGCCTCCCTCGGCGGTCGAGAACTGCCGCTTGAGCTGGGCGGCGCTGGTCAACGCCTCCTTGAAGCTGACGTTGTAGCCGTGGATGAAGACTACCGTATCGCGGTTGTGCGCGACCATCTTCTCGCGAACGCGGCCGAAGACCTCGATACTGCCCAATTTCGAGTTCTTGCCGCCCTTGATCTTGCGCTCGGTATCTTTGCGCAGAATTTCCCGCGCGATGTAGATTTCATGGGAATCGAGCTCTTCTCCGGTGACCTCGGCCATGCCGAAGCGCAAATTGGCGAGGCCGTCCGCACTGAAGCCGCGTCCGAAGTCGTCGGGCCCCGATTGTCGATTTGGTTTCCTGTTGGTGCCGAAATAGACTTTGACCATCTCCGCCTCCTTGTGATGCATGTATACACTCACTTACTAATACTCTCTTATTCAGAATAATATTCTACCGTAAATTACTTCGTTGAAGAGAATCAACAGTTCCAATTCCATCCGGGCCGGTGCCTGGATTCCCAGGTAGGCCCGGCGGCGCTTGCCAGCCAGCGGGGCAAGCCGGAGAATGGCTCCTCGGACATCGAAACGAGGGGCAAAGCAGTGGATTACGGCTTCGAGGGCAGCACCGCGATCCTGATCGGCGCCGCCAGGGGCATCGGCTTCGCGGCGGCCGAGTTGCTGGCGGCGGGCGGCGCCAAGGTCGTGCTCGCCGACATCGACGGCGACGCGGCGGAAGCGGCGGCGGCGCGGCTCGAAGGCAAGCACGGGGCCGGGGCGATCGGCCTCGCCATGGACGTCTCCTCGGTCGCTTCGGTCGCGGAGATGCTGGCGCGGGCCACCGAGGCCCTGGGCCCGCCGGAGATCGTCGTCAACTCCGCCGCCGTACTCGACGACAAGCTTTTCCAGCAATCGACGCCCGAAGACTGGCATCGGATGATCGACGTCTGCCTCTATGGACCGATGAACGTGATCCACGCGGTGCTGCCGGGCATGTCGGAGCGCGGCTACGGCCGGATCGTCTGTCTGGCCTCCGACGCGGCGCGGATTGGCCAGGCGCGGCTTTCCTATTATGCGGCGGCGAAGGCCGGCGTGATCGCGCTGGTGAAATCGGTGGCGCAGGAGGTCGGCGCCAGCGGCATCACCTTGAACGTGGTCTCGCCCGGCGCCACCAACACCGAGTTGCGCCAAGAACGCGAGGAAAACCTGCGCCAGGAAATGGGTGAGGAACGCCACGCCAGACGCCAGAAGACGGTGCTGAGGATGTACCCGACCCGCCGCCTCGGCGAGCCCGAGGACATCGCCTCGGCGATCGCCTTCCTGGTCAGCCGACAGGCCTCGTGGGTCACCGGCCAGGTCTTGAGCGTCAATGGCGGCTTCGTCATGCCCTGAGGATAGGATCGTATGGATTTCAAGTTGACGACGGAGCAAGAGCTGATCCGGGAGAGCGCCCGGCGCATGGTCGAGCGCGATATACAGCCGGTGCTGGACGCTCACGATCCGGACCGGCCGCTGCCCCGCGACGCGATGCTGCGGATCTACGCGGTGCTGGCGAGCGCCGGCCTGATGGCGCCCCGGGTCCCCGAGGCCGATGGCGGCTCGGGCATGGCGATGCTCGACTACGGCCTGATCTTCGAGCAGCTGCCGCCGGCGATCGCGATCTCGCTGATGGGACATGAAGTCACGGTGACCCGCCTGCATGCCGAGAGCACGCCGGAACAGCGCGAGCGCTTCCTGCCCGGACTGATGGCGGGGCGCCAGTTCTGCGGTACCGGCACCACCGAGCCCGACGTCGGCTCGAACCCGCGCGAGATCAAGACTCGGCTCTCCCGGGAGGGCGACGAGTTGGTCGTCAACGGCCGCAAGATGTGGATCACCAACGCCTCGATCAGCGACATCGCCAACGTTACCTGCACCGAAGGTGAGGGCGCGGATGGGCGCAGTCGGATGCGCCGCGTCGTCGTCGAGCGCGACAAATCGCCCTACGAGACCCGCGAGATCCCCTGCCTCGGCCTGCGCCAGGGCCATCTCGGCGAGATGGTCTTCGAGGATTGCCGGATCCCTCTCGACAACGCCCTCGGCCAGGCCGGCGACGCAGCCAGGCTCCTGACCTTGACCTGGAACGTGAACCGGCCGCTGGTCGGCCTCGCGGCGGTGCATCTGGGCCAGCAGGCACTCGACGCGGCGATCGACTATGCCGGAATTCGCCAGCAGTTCGGAAAGCCGATCGGAGCGCATCAACTGGTGCAGAAAAACCTCGCCGATATCGCCACCCGGGTCGCCTCGAGCCGGCTGCTCTGCTATCTGGCGCTCGACACCGTCGACCGGGGCGAACGCGCCAACGGCTATTCGGCGATGGCCAAGCGGCACGCGACGACGGCCTGCGAGGAGGCGGTATCGCTCGCCATGCACGTCCACGGCGCCATGGGGATCAGCGACGAATTGGGCCTGGAGCGGCTCTATCGCGACGTCCGCATGCTGGCGGTGCCGGACGCCACCAACGAGATCCTGGCCCTGATCCAGGGCCGCGAGCTGACCGGCTTGGATGCCTTTAGATGACGGATATGGATAGGGACGCAGCGTCCGACGAGGCGCCGCTCGACGGCATACTGGTGTTGGAACTCGGCCGGCGCCTCGGCGTCGGCGCCTGCGGCTCGGTGCTGGCCGAACTCGGCGCGACGGTGGTCCTGGCGGAAGCCGCCGCACCCGCCTTCGCCCAGCGACATCGCGCCACCATGGCGGCGGGCAAGCGTAGCCTGGCCGTCGATCCAGCGGCGGCCGAGGATCTAGCGCTGCTGCAAGAACTCGCCGACGACGCCGATGTCGTCCTGCTGTCGAGCGATACCGACGCGGCTTTTCCCGGGCTAGACCTGAGAAATGCAGCCAGCCACCGCATCGACTGTGACGTCACCGCGTTCGGAAACAGCGGCAGCCGCGCCGGCGAGGCCGCCTCCGAGACCCTGTTGCAGGCGATGTCGGGGCTGATGGATACGACCGGGCCGGCGGACGGTCCACCGCTGGCGCTCGGTATCCCAGCACTCGAATTCTCTTCCGGCCTCTATGCCGCCGCCGCCGTCCTCGCCGCCTTGGCCGTGCGCCGGCGCTCCGGCCTCGCACAGAGCATCGACATCGCGCTCTACGACACCGCCATCAATTCGCTCGCCACCTTCCTGCCAGCGCATTTCGGCGGCGGCCGACCGGAGCGCGTCGGCAACGCACACACCCTCGTCTCGCCCTGGAACGCCTATGCGACGCGGGACGGTTGGGTCCTGGTCTGCTGCCCCTCCGAGCCACAATGGCAGCGTCTCTGCGCGGTAATGGAGCGCGCCGATCTGGCCGAAGCCGCCGAGTACGCCAACGCCGAGGCACGGGTCGCCCACCGGGCCGAACTGGATTCCGAGGTGCAGAAGTGGACGGGCCGGCTGAGCCTGGACGCCTGCCTGCAAGCGCTCGCCGAGGCCCAGATCCCGAGCGGGCCGATCGTCACCGTGGAAGCCCTGGCCACCGAGCCGAACGTCGTCCACCGCGGCATGGTCCGCGCAGTCGACGACCCGGTCTCGGGAGACAGCCGCCGGGTGCCGGGCCCTTGGCTCAGATCGAGCGCTTGGGAGAGCCGGCCGGCGGCACGGATACCGGCCCCGGACGAGGACCGGCGATGGATTGCAGATATGCTGAAACGTCGCCAGCCGGCGCCGCCGGTCGAGACGATCGAACCCGCCGCCCCGCCGCTCGCCGGGCTGCGGGTCTTGGAGATCGGCCAATACACGACGGCGCCGTTGGTCGGCCGCCAACTCGCGGCACTGGGCGCCGAGGTCATCAAGATCGAACCGCCGGGGGGCGACCCGGCCCGCACCTGGTCGCCGAAACAGGGCGGCCTCAGTTACTTCTTCGCCATCTCCAACAACGACAAGACCAGCCTCGGGCTCGACATCCGGCGAGAGGCGGGCACGGCGGAGTTTCGCCGGCTGCTCGGCGGCGCGGACATCCTGGTCGAGAACCTGAAGCCGGGGGCGCTGGCCAAGCTCGGCTTCGACCCCGCGACGCTGGCCCGGCTCAACCCACGACTGATCTACTGTGCCATCTCGGGCTTCGGCGCCGATTCCGTTTACCCTGGCCGCCCCGCCGTCGATACCATCGTCCAGGCCATGGCCGGCCACATGGACCTGACCCGCCAGGACGAGGCACCTTATAAGTCCGGCATTTCGGCGGCCGATATCGCCGGCGGGCAATCCGGCCTGGTGGCGATCCTGGCGGCGTTGGAGATGCGGCAGCGAACCGGCCGGGGCGCCTTCCTGGACGTGGCGATGCAGGACATCGCGCTCTGGCTGACCCGGACCGGCTGGGATGAGGCGCCGAGGCCGGGCGCCGTCATCGGCTGCCGGGACGGCTTCGTCGCCGTCGACCCGGCGAGCGACCAGGACGCCGTCGCGGACCTCGGGGAGGAAGCCGCCGGCCTGACGCGGGCGGCACTGGTGGAGCGGCTCGGCGAACTCGGCGTTCGGGCGGCACCCGTGGCGACGGTGGCCGAGGCGGCCGCCCATCCCGAGACCGAGGCCAGGCGGCTGTTGCTCATCCGCCGGGGCGCCGACGGCCTCGACTGGCCGCTGCTGGCCTCGCCCTTGCGCCTGTCCCTGACCCCGCCCGAAGTGGCGCGCCCGATCGGCCCGCCCCGGCCGAGCCTGGACTAGGGCGTTTCAGGTTCGAGGAAAGTCGCCCCTCAACGGCAAATTTGCTCGCTCTTCCGGTCCTACCGCCGCCGCCGTCTTTGCGAGCGAGCGAAGCGAGCGCGGCAATCCATAATGGATCGCCACGGCGCTCTGCGCCTCGCGATGACGATCGCGGGGCCGGGAAAGAAAGCTGGTGGGTTTGATCGGTCCCGACCTGCTCCAGCGCGATCTTCGATCAGGCAGGGAGCGGGATGGTCGAGCCACCCGGACCAAACTGGCCAAAGCGCTAACCGCCCGATTTGATCTCGACGCCGGACCAACCCTCGACCAGTTTGACGATCTCGGTGATGTCGCGGTTCTGCCAGCCCTGGTGCGTGGCCAGCTTGAAGACCTGCCGGACCTGCTGGCAGATCAACTGCGGCACGCCCAGCGCTTCGCCCTCGGCCAGCGCCAGATCGATGTCCTTCATCAGGATGTGCATCTCGGCGCCGTAGGCGAAATTCCGGGTCAGGACGTCGCGGGGGATCTTGTCCATGGTGGCGCTGTTGCGCCCGGAGCCGGCGTTGATCGCCTCCAGCATCAGCTCTGGATCGATGCCCGCCTTGACGCCCATCGCCAAAGCCTCGGCCGAGGCCGCCAGCGCCGTCGCCGAGAGGATGTTGTTGGCGAGCTTCAAAACCTGGGCCAGGCCCGGCGCCTCGCCGCAATAGACAACCGTCCGGCCGAAGGCATGCAGCAGCGGCTCGACCACCTGGTAGGCTGGCTTCGGGCCCGAGGTCATGACCGAAAGCGTGCCGGCCGAAGCACCCGGCGGGCCGCCGCTGATCGGCGCCTCGATGGTGGCGATACCCTTCGCCGCCAGCGCCTCGGCGATCTCGACGGCGAAGGCCGAGCCCGTGGTGCAGGTGGAGACGTAGGTCCGGATCGCCTCGCCGTGGATCAGGCCCTCTTCGCCCAGCACCACCTCCCGAATCGCGGCGTTGCTGGGCAACGAGACGAGGACGGTCTCGGTCCGGTCGGCGACCTCTTTGGCCGAGCTCGCGGCTTGCGCCTGGCGCGCCAGCAGCGGCGCCGTCGTCGCTTCGTCCAAATCGCGCACCACCAGACGATGCCCGGCATCCAACATCCGCCCGGCCATGGGCAACCCCATATGGCCGATACCGATGAAACCGATTTCCTCACTCATCTCCGAACCCTCCTCCAATACGCGCTGCCACGGTGATGTCGCCAGATAGCAGAGGGTGTTGAAGAAGTCCCGAGGGCCAGAATTTTTGAAACAATGATTCAAAATCAGGGGCGATGTTGAATCATTGTTGCTTCAACCTCAGCCTACCGGAACGATAGTTGCACAAAATCTGTCGGCTCCGACTTCTTCAACACCCTCAGCAAATTCAAAACATGAAGCGAGCCATTCGAATGCTATGGTCGGCGCGACGTTTAAACAAGAACGCGCAGACGGCAGACCATGCAAGCGGTTGAAATTTCGTCGGCCAATCCAGCGGCGACGCTGAAGTTCTCGGACTTCGATGGCAGCCATTTCGTTGTTTCCCTCGACAGCCCGACGATCCAAATCGCACTGAGGGTGGGTGCCTTCAACGAGGTGGGTATTGACGACGCAGCGGCGCTGGTCGAGCTGTTGGGGACCATGAACGACCAATGGAGAGGCTGGGACGGGGAGTTGCGGTGGGCTGCTCTGGAAGGGGAATTCGCAATCGTCGCCACTGCGGATTCCTCCGGTCATGTAACGCTTCGCCTCGCCTTTCAAGAGATTTCCGAACCGTCGCCCTGGTCGGCCGAGATCGAATTCATACTCGAGGCGATGCAGGTCGATGAAGCGCACCGCAAGTTGCGACGCTATTTTTCCCAGACACCCATGCCGGTCGAACGATAACTTCGAGCCGACTCGAAAATCATTCGTCCCCAGCATTGCTCGACCCCACTCGCCCCCCCCGCACCGATGGCCGGCATGACGGCCTTGTGGTACGGGACGGCCGGCGCCTAGGCTCGGCCCGTCGGGACCCGCGCGGCGCGCCCGACCCCCGTTCGAGCCGATCCCGAACACCGCCGGAGCGCGATGACCCTCAGACAGCTGCTGATAATCGCCACGGTGCAGCTGGTCACGCTGCTGTTCGGCATGACGATCACCATCGCCAACGTGGTTTTGCCGCAGATCAAGGGCAGCCTGTCGGCGAGCCAAGACAAGATCGCCTGGGTGGTGACCTTCAACCTGGTCGCGACCGCGGTGGCGACGCCGATGACCGGCTGGTTGGCGCAACGCTTCGGCTGGCGCCGGGCGATGCTGGGCGCGATTTCTGGTTTCATCATCGCCACGGTGTTGTGCGGCATGGCCGACAGTCTGGCCACGCTGGTCCTCTTCCGGGTCGGCCAGGGCCTTTTCGGGGCGCCGATGATGCCCTTGGGACAGGCCATTCTGCTGGCCAGCTTCCCGAGGCGACAGCACGCGCTGGTGATCATGCTCTGGGGCATCGGCGGCGTCGTCGGCCCGGTCGCCGGTCCGGTGTTGGGCGGCATGGTCGCCGAGGCGCTGAATTGGCGCTGGGCCTTCTTCATGATCGTCCCCTTCGGCCTGCTGGGGTTGGCCGGCGCTCACCTCGCCCTCGAGAAGACCGAGGGCGGCGGCCGGGCGCGCCTCGACTGGACCGGCTTCCTGGCACTGGCGATCGCGATCGGTGCGACGCAGTTGATGCTGGACCGGGGCGCCCGGCAGGATTGGTTCGAATCGACCGAGATCGTGATCGAGGCGGTGATCGCGGTCGTCGGCCTCTACCTCTTCATCGTGCACAGCCTCTCGCATGTGCGGCCGTTTCTGGATCCCAGGCTGCTGCTGGACCGCAATTTCGCGCTCGGGCTCCTCATGGTCTTCGCCATGGGCATGCTGAGCTACACCCCCATGGTGTTGTTTCCGCCGTTGTTGCAGGAACTGCGCGGCTATCCCGAATCGGTGATCGGCACACTGCTGGCGGCACGTGGCCTCGGCAACTGGCTGAGCTTCCTCGTCGTCGTCCAGCTGACCCGCTACAACGCCAAGCTATCGTTGGGGCTGGGCTTTCTGATACAGGCCGTGGCGGGTTGGCAAATGGCGCAGTTCGATATCAACCTGACCAGCGCCGATGTTTTTTGGATGAACGTCTTGCAAGGCCTCGGCTTCGGCCTCGCCTACACGCCGATGACGGTGCTGGCCTTCGCCACGCTGAAGCCCGAGCGGATGACCGAGGGCACGGCGCTCTTCCACATGATCCGAAACTTCGGCTCCAGCCTCTTTATTTCCGTCACCATCATGGTCTGGTCCGGCAGCCGGGCGGCGAGCTATCAGAATTTGAGCCTGCACGCCTCGCCGCTGAACGAGAGGCTGGACTATCCGGGGCTGGCCGGCGGCTGGTCGATCGACAGCGCCTCCGGCCTGGCGGCGTTCAGCAACGAAGTCGTGCGCCAGGCGGCGATGATCGGTTATATCAACGCCTTCTATCTCTTCGCCATCACGGCCCTGGTGGCGGCGGCCTTCGTCCTGTTGCTGCGCAATCCGGAGTAGTGCCAGCCGTCGACAACGGGAACCCAACAAGCCGAGGAAATCAGATGAGCGAACGAATTGCCATTGTCGGAAGCGGCCTGGTCGGCCGGTCCTGGTCGATCGTCTTTGCCCGCGCCGGCCTCGAGGTCGCCGTCCACGATCCCGCCGAAGGCGGCGTCGAGGCGGCCCTCGACTGGATCGACGAGACCCTGCCGAAACTCCGGGAACATGGGCTTCTGGGTGGCCTCGAGCCGGCCGCCGTCAGGGCCCGACTGAAACCGGCGGCGAGCCTGGAGGAGGCCCTGGAGGGCGCCAGCTACGTGCAGGAAAGTGCACCCGAGCGGATCGTGGTCAAGGCGGAGCTCTACCGCGAGCTCGACCGCCTGGCGCCGCCCGAGGTGGTTCTGGCGAGTTCGACCTCCGGCATTCCGGCCTCCGCTTTTACCGAACCGCTGGCGGGCCGAGGGCGCTGTCTGGTCGCGCACCCGATCAACCCGCCCCATCTCGTCCCCCTGGTCGAGATCGTGCCGGCGCCCTGGACCGAGCCGGCTGTCGTCGAGCGGACCCGCGAGCTGATGCGCAACGTCGGCCAGTCGCCGATCGAATTGGCGCGCGAGGTCGCCGGCTTTGTCGTCAACCGCTTGCAGGGCGCACTCCTGGCGGAGGCCTTTCGGCTGGTCGAGGACGGCGTCTGTAGGACAGGCGACGTCGATGCCGCGATCGCCGACGGCCTCGGCCTCCGCTGGTCGTTCATGGGGCCGTTCGAGACCATCGATTTGAACTCGCCAGGCGGTGTCCGCGGCTATTGCGAAATGTTGGGTGACCTATACTACCAGCTAGCCAAGGAACAGGCCGATCCCCGGCGCTGGGACGAACCGACGGTGGCGGAGATCGAGCGCCAATGCCGTGCCCGGCTAGCGCTGGCCCGGCTGCCCGCGCGTCAGGCCTGGCGAGACCGGCGCCTCGCCCTATTGGTCGCGGCGAAACGGCGGGACGCCGAAGCCCTCGGCGAATAGTCGCCTCAGGCGAGGCATTCGGTGTCGATGCCGGCGGGGGCCAGCTCTTTCCGCACCTCGGCCTTCAGCCGCGCCAAACCGGCATCGTCCCCGGCCTCGCAGCGCGCCACCAGGACCGGCTGCGTGTTCGAGGCCCGAAGCAGCCACCAGCCGTCCTCTGTCTCGGCCCGGACCCCATCGACGTCCGAAAATGACGCGCCACGGGCCCGCAGTCTGGTCTGCACTTCCTCGACGATCTGGAACTTGCGCGCGTCGGCGCAGTCGATCCTGATCTCGGGCGTGTTGACGACCCGGGGCAGGCTGTCGAGCAATGCCCCAGCGGTCGCTTCACCGCGGGCCAACTGGTCGAGAAAGCGCAAGCCCACGTAGATCGCGTCGTCGTGGCCGAAGAACTTGTCGGCGAAGAAGATATGGCCGCTAACCTCGCCGGCCAGGGGCGCGCCGACCTCGGCCATGCGCGATTTGATGATCGAGTGCCCGGTCTTGCACATCTCGGCTTCGCCACCGAGGCGACGAATTTCGTCGAACAGCGCCTGGCTCGCCTTGACGTCGGCCAGGATCGTGGCGCCCGGCCGTTTGGCCAACACCTCGCGGGCCAGCAGTGCCAGCAACTGGTCGCCCCAGATCGGCCGGCCCCGCTCGTCGACGACGCCGATGCGGTCGCCGTCGCCATCGAAGGCGATGCCGAGGTCGGCGCCTTCTTCCTCGACCGCCCTAATCAGGTCGGCCAGGTTCTCGGCCACGGTGGGGTCGGGATGGTGCGCTGGGAAGGTGCCGTCGATCCGGCCGTAGAGTACCCGATGCCGGCCCGGCAATCGCTGGGTGAGTGCCGTGACGATGTCGCCGGCGGCACCGTGACCGCAGTCCCAGACCACGTTCGAGGGCCGCTTGCTGGTGTAGGTTTCGACCAGCAGGTCGAGATAGGCCGCCGTCACGTCGTCGTCGCCGACTTCGCCCGCCGCCTCGGCCCAGGCGCCGTCCCGGGCGATTCGGCCGAGCTCTCGGATCTCGTCGCCGAAGAACGGCGCCTTTTCCAAGGTCAACTTGAAGCCGTTGAAATCAGGTGGGTTGTGCGAGCCGGTGATCATGACGCCGCCGTCGGCGCCCAGATGATGGACGGCGAAATAAAGCATCGGCGTCGGCCCGAGGCCGATCCGCCTGACCGACATGCCGGCGTCCGCCAGGCCCCGTACCAGCGCCGACTCGAGCAGAGGTGAGGTCAGCCGGCCATCATAGCCGACCACGATTCGATGCCGCCCACGCGCCGCCGCGACGGTTCCGAAGCCGCGGCCCACCGCATAGGCGTCGGCCTCGCCCAGGGTCTCGCCGACGACGCCGCGAATGTCGTATTCACGCAGGACCGAATCGTCGAACCGGTGCGTTCTCACCGCGCCTCCCTCCCCGAACAAGCTTCACCGCTCGCCGGCAACCCGGCGCCGCCCAGCCGCTGGTGCGCGATACTTCGTTGCATTCCCAGCCGCCCGTCAAGGCCTGCCGGCGAAATTGCTTGACATCGCCGACCCGACGCACACCTTTGCGAACAGTCGAAAGCCGGCCCGAGTGGTGAGTGTCAGGTGATGAGCGGTATCGAGCGAGAACGGTCGCGGAGCAAACGACGCGCGACCAACGTACAGCGGGTCGAGCATGAGGTATCGATCGAGGCCCGGACGCAACGCAACGGCCATGCTGGCGGCGTCGTTTGGCTGACCGGATTGTCGGGCGCGGGCAAGTCCACCCTTGCGGTCGCCCTGGAACAGCGGCTCTTCGAGCGCGGCTATCAGGTCTACGTTCTGGACGGCGACAACGTCCGCCATGGTCTCTGTGCCGACCTCGGCTTCTCGCCCGAGGAGCGGACCGAGAACATTCGCCGGATCGGCGAGCTGGCGGCGCTGATGGCACGGGCCGGCATGGTCGTCGTCACCGCCTTCATCTCGCCCTACCGCTCCGACCGGGCACTGGCCCGCGCCGCCGCCGGAGAGCGCTTCCACGAGATCTATGTCGAGGCCGATCTCGAGCTTTGCGAATCCCGCGACCCGAAGGGGCTTTATAAGAAGGCCAGGGCCGGCGAGATTCCTGACTTCACCGGCATCTCGGCACCCTACGAGGCGCCCGAGACGCCCGACTTCACGGTCGACACCGGCGATCTCGACATCGAACAGGCGGTTGCCGTCCTGGTCGACTACGCGACCCGGCACTTCGCCCTGGCCGGCACCGACTCAAGCCCCGAGTGAAACACCTCCGAGGGCGCGGATCGCCGCACCGGCGGCACCGTAGCCGTTGTCGATATTGACCACGACGAGGCCCGGCGCGCAACTCGCCAATGCCGCGTGAAGTGCCGTCTCGCCGTCTCGCGCCGCGCCATAGCCGATCGAAGTCGGCACCGCGATGACAAGACCGGCCACCAAGCCGCCCAAAACGGAGAATAGCGCGCCGTCCATGCCGGCGGCGGCGATCACGACGGGGAACCGCGCGATCGCCTCCCGCCGCTCCAGGAGACGCCAGAGACCGGCGACGCCGATGTCCGCGAAGGTCGCCACCGTTTCGCCGTGAAAGGCCAGCGTCCTCGCCGCCTCGGCGGCGACGGCCAGATCGGAGGTCCCGGCCGTTACCAACGCCACCCGGGGCTCACCGGCCGGGGCTTCCCAGGGGCCTTGGATGGCGGTGCCCGAGAGCGGGTCGTAATCGATCGCCGCCCGATCCGTCGGGTCCAGTGCCTCGAAGCTTTCCGGCCCCAGCCGGGTCAGCAGCAGCGGCAGCCCCCGGTCGCGGGCCAGCGCCAACAGGCGGGCGATCTGCGCCGGCGTCTTGCCGGCCGCCAGCACCGCCTCCGAAAGCCCGATTCTGGCCTGGCGCCCGAAATCGAAAACGATGCCCTCGTCGTCGTTCTCAGAGACCATGGGGCTCCGGCCTCTCGAAGGCGCTGCCCCGGCGATAGGCCTCGAAGCGAAGCGTGCCGGGGCGATCGTGCCGGGCGCAAAGCCGGACCAACTCGGCCCGCAAGCCGGCGCTCTCGTCGCGGTCGATCCGTTGCAAGCTGGCAAGGTCGAGCTCGATGGTGACGCCATCGCGCCGGATCCGGCAGCGCGCCGTCTCGGGCGTCAAGGCGCGGTCCACCAGCCGCTCGACCGCGTGCACGAAAGCCAGCATCTCCGGCATCACTCGGATCCCGGTCTGCAACCGGCTGGAGAGACAGGGCGCGGCCGGCAGCGCCGCCAGCTCGGGAAGCCCGAGCGTCCGGGCCAGGCGACGCACGCCCGCCTTGTCGATGCCCGCCTCCACATAGGGATGGACGACGCCCTCGGCCCGCGCCGCCGCCAGCCCGGGGCGCCAATCGTCCAGATCGTCGAGGTTGGTGCCCGACGCGATCCGGGCCTCGGTGCGGGCGGCGATGGCGCCATAGAGGTTGGTCTTGCAGAAGAAGCAGCGGTTCGCGGGGTTGCGAAGGTAATCGGGATCGCGAAATTCGCCGGCGTCGATCACCTGGAGCCGCCAGCCATGGCGCGCCGCATGCTCGCGGACCCGAGCGCTGGCCTCGGGCGGTACCGCCGGCGAGACAGCGTGAAAGACAGTCGCCCGCGACGGCGCCAGACGTTGCGCAAGGAAGGCCAGCGTCATGCTGTCGACACCGCCGCTGACCGCCAGCGCCAGCGGTGCGAGGCCCGCCAGCACCCGCTCCAGCTGGCCGAATTCGGCCTCCTCAAGCATCGCCGTCCCCTTTCAAGGCCGCCTGCTCGGCCGCCAGCCGGCGCTCGCGGCGCGCCGTATGGCCGCCGGGCGTGGTCGCCACGTCATCGATCTCCGCCTTGGCGGTCGGCCCGGTCTCCGGTCGGTCTACCACCTTGACCGAAACCTCGCCAAGCGCCGTCTCGACCGGCCGCGCCCGGCGCTCCAGGACCAGCCGCTCCTCGATCCGCCAGCGCAACCCGATGGTCGTCGTCTCCTCGAAGCAGGCCTCGGCGACCCGACGCACCGCCTCGGCTCGGCAGAGCAGTTGGATGCGGGCAACGAGGCGGCCTTTCTTGGCGAAAGCCGGCGCCTGTAGGACGTCGAGTACGTCGGGCAGCTGGCGCAAACGGTCGAGGCCGACGGCGAGGTCTTCCGGGGTCTGGTCGTCGACCTCGAAGCCGATCACGCCGACGCGCCTGGCGCCGCCATCCCGGCTGCTCGCCTGCAATTCCAAGACCCGCAAGGCATTGCTGATACCGTCGAGCTTACGGCTGCCGAAGCCGGTGCCTACGGCGCCCAGAACAAGCGGACCGGCGGGCCGGCGCGCGCTCGGCGCCAGATGGCGCAGGATCGCGGCGCCCGTCGGCGTCACCCGCTCGCCGCCGATGCCGTCGTCCAGGACCTCGAAGCCGGCCAGCAGCTTCGCCGTCGCCGGCGCCGGCACCGGCAGGGGGCCGTGCGCGGTCCGGACCCGGCCGGCGCCGAGCGGCAAGGGTCCGGTGGACCAACTTTCCACCACCAGGCGATCGATCAGATAGGCGGCACCGACGACGTCGGCGATCGAGTCCCAGTCGGCGAGCTCGTGAAAATGTACCTCGTCGATCGCGACGCCGTGTACCGCCGCTTCCGCCTCGGCCAAATGCGTCAGGATGGCGACCGCGCCGTCGACGACCGGGGCTTCGAGAGCCGATCCCGCGAGCCGGGCGCGAATTTCGCGAAAGGCGCCGGTCGGTCGGCTCTTGCCCGCTTCGGGCGGGCGGATCTCGAGGCGGGTACCGGCGAGGATGCCGTCGTTCGCGGCCCAGGTCCGGACGGCCCAGTCGTCCGGCAGACCCGCCGCCCGCATCGCCGCCTCCAGGCCCCGGCCAGCCTCGGGCCAAGCATCGAGGAGAGCGGCCAGGAACATGTCGCCGCTGATCCCGCCCAAGGGATCGAGGTGGATGTGCCGGGGGGTCTGACTCACGTCCGTTCCAATTCGGAGTATTACGCCGCCGGCCGCCAGACCGGCACCAGATAGGGTCCTTCCGGGATCACCGCGATCCGCCGGTCGCCCGATCGTTGAACGCTGTCGGCCACCGCTTGCTCCAGATCGGGCACCATGTTGACGCCGGTGAGGCGGTGGGCACCTTCGGGCAGGCCGCTGCTATAGAGGTGGATGGCGCCGATCCGCATCGGCTTCAGCTGCATCTCGGTCTGCCATTCGTCGATGTCGGCGTGGCGCTTGGCCTCGATCTCCGCCAGAAAGGCTTCGGCGCCGTTTTCGACCAGGCGGCGCTGGGCCTCGACAAATTCTTCCGAGCCCATGCCCTCGGCGCATTCCGAGGCGATGATGAGATCACCGCCCGGCGCCAGAATGCCCATCGGTGCCACCATGCCCTTGACGGTCTGGTAGTAGGTTTTGTCGAGCGGGTAGCCGGCGGCGCTGGTGAGCACGGTGGCAAAGCGCCGGGCCACCGGCACCTCGGCGAAGCGGCGGGTGAAGGCGACCGCCCGCAGATGGCTCTGGACGATCTCGCCGAAATTAACGAAGGCGAGGCCGCGGTCCTCGTTGATCACCGTGTTGAGGGCGTAAACCTCGCCCAGCATGCGCACCACTTCCAACTGTTCCTCGTGCAGCGGATTGCCGTCGAGGACGCAGTTGGCGGCCTTCGGATGCTCCATGAAGCGGGCGCTGTGGAAGGTGGTGATGGTCTCGGCATGGGCGACGCCGGGAGCGACCAGCTTGCGCCCACCGGAATAGCCGGCCATGAAATGCGGCTCCACCAGGCCGGTGGCGATCCGAAGCTCCGCCTCGACCAGGCGGCGGTCGAGGCGGACCCGGGTACCCCGCGTCGAGGTCGTGCCGAGGTCGACGTGATCGGCGTCGTTGCGGGCGAAATGGTTCGCCACCTCCACGGTCCGCATCACCCAGGGATCGCCCACCACCTCGGCCAGCTCGGCGCCTTCGTTGGGCCTATGCAGGCCGGTCGCGACCAAGACCTTGATGCCGTCCGCCGGGATTCCGGCGTCCAGCAGGCGGCGGATCATCGGCCCCAGGAAAAGCCCGTTCGGCACCGGCCGGGTGATGTCGCAGATCAGGATGCAGGCGCTTCGCCGGCCTCGCGCCAGCTCGGTCATCGCCGCCGCACCGACAGGCTTCGCCAACGCCGTCTCGACCGCGGCGGCCGGATCGTCGAGGCCCGGCATTTCGGGCTTTCGGATCAGCGTGACCTCGGCGCCATCGGGCAACTCGACGCCGAGCCGCCCCTTGCCGTAATTGACTTCAACCCGCATCACGCCGCTGCCTCCTTGGTCCGCCCCGGCCTCGAATCTAAAGATCGGTTCCGAGCGCGCCGCCGGCAAGTCCCGCGTCCCGTCCGATCATAGACGCTGTGCCGTCTCGGCCACCGGGTCGTGGCCGCAGATGCGGGCCTGGCCGGGCGGAAAGCATCCAATAGTCACCCATCGGCCGAGAAGCGGAATAATGACCGAGCCCCGAGCCGCCAGCAAGCCGCGCGCCGGTGCGATGGGACAAGCGGGAATGCGCGGACAATGCTCTGGCAGCCCCGCCGAGCGCGCCTATAATGTCGGACGAGGGGAGCGGCGAGGATGGCGGCAATGGACTACCGGCATATCGAGGTCAGGCCGATCGGCGTCGCGCTAGGCGCGACGATCGCCGGTGTCGACCTGAAAGCGCCGATTGCGGATGCTGTTTTTGAGGAAATCCACCGGGCTTTCCTCGAACATCTGGTGATCTTCTTCCACGACCAGCACCTAGAGCCCGGCCAGCAGCGCGCCTTCGCGGTCCGCTTCGGCGCCCCCAACCGGTATCCCTTCGCGAAAGGCGGCGCCGGCCACCCGGAGGTTGTCGAGATCGTCAAGATGGAGGACGAGACCGACAACTTCGGCGGCGGCTGGCATTCCGACACCACCTATCTGGAGCGACCGCCGAAGGCCACCTGCCTCGAGGCCAAGCTGATGCCGCCGGTCGGCGGCGATACCCTCTTCACCAACATGCACCTGGCCTATGAAAGCCTGTCGCCGGGCATGCAGGCGATGCTGGCGGGATTGAGGCTTTTGAACAGCGCCTCTCTCAGGGGCCGCGGCCCGATGACGCGGTTCGGCTTCCAGGCGATGGCGGGGCGAAACGAGGAGGAGGTCGAGGCGACCTTCGCCGAGCACCCGGTGATCCGCACCCACCCGGAGACCGGACGGCGGGCGCTTTATCTCAATCGGCTGCACAGCCGCAATTTCAAGGACATGACCGAGGCCGAGAGCAAGCCCATCATCGACTATCTTTGCGCCCACGCGGTCCGGCCCGAGTTCACTTGCCGCTTCCATTGGGGGGTCGGCTCGATCGCGCTCTGGGACAATCGCGCGGTCATGCACAATCCGATCAACGATTATCAAGGCCACCGCCGGGTGATGCATCGGATCACCATCGAAGGCGAGCGGCTGGACTGAGCACCCGAGGGAGGAACAAGTGAGCATCATGGAGAAACGTATCGCGATCGTCGGCACCGGCGCCGTTGGCGCCCATGTCGGCGGCTATTTGGCCCGGGCCGGCCACGACCTCACCCTGATCGACCCCTGGCCGGCGCATGTCGAGCGGATGAAGGCCGACGGCCTGACGCTGACCGGCACCACCGAGGCGGAATGCTTCACGACGCCGGTCCGCGCCTTGCATTTGACCGAGGTCGAATGCCTGTCGCGCGAGCGCCCCTTCGACATCGTCTTCGTCTGCGCCAAGTCCTACGACACCGAATGGGCGACCATGCTGGCCCGCCCGCTGCTGGCGCCGGACGGCTTCGTCGTCTCGCTGCAGAACGGCATCAACGAGGACCGGGTCGCCTCGGTGGTCGGTTGGGGCAAGACCGTCGGCTGCATCGCCAGCCTGATCGCGGTCGAGCTGCACGCCCCCGGCGAGGTGCGGCGCAACGTGCCCTTGGGCGGGGTCGAGCACACCGTCTTCCGCGTCGGCGAGGCACATGGCCGCGTCACCCCCCGGATCGAGGCCGTGGCGGAGATGTTGAGCGTCGCCGACAGCGCCATGACGACCGCCAATCTTTGGGGCGAGCGCTGGTCGAAGCTGGTCGCCAACGCGACCCGAAACGGCCTTTATTCCGTCACCGGCCAAACCGGCGGCGACATCGATCGGCACGACGCGGCACGCCATCTGGCGATCCGCCTTGCCGGCGAAGCGGTGTTGGTCGGGCTGGCGCAGGGCTTCGTTCTGGAGGAGATCTATCACATCGAGCCCGAGCTGCTGGCGGCGGCTGGCCGCGGCGAGAAGGCCGCCTACCAAGAGCTCGACGAGCTGTTGCTCTCCCGCGCGGTGAGTTCCAACGCCGCCGCTACGCACCGGCCCTCGATGGCGCAGGACGTGGCCAAGGGCCGACGCACCGAGATCGAGTTCCTGAACGGCCTGGTCTGCGAGCGCGGCGCCCTGATGTCGATTCCGACCCCCGCCAACGCCAGCATGGTCGAGCTGGTGAAGCAAGTCGAGCGCGGCCAGCTGACCCCGGCGCTGGAGGCGATCGAGGGGGTTTGAGGCTCAGCCCCCGCCGGCCTCGCTCACCTTGCCGTCGGCCAGATCGGCGGCCAGGGCTTCCGCAGGCCGCGTCGCCGGATCGCCGTGGCCGCCGCCGCCAGCGGTCTCGACCACGAGGCGGTCGCCCCGGTTCAGCGTGGCGACACGCTTCGAGGCGATGATTTCCTCGCTGCCGTCGGCGCGGATGATGACGGAATGGGCCATCCGGCCCGGACCGCCGCCGGCCAGCCCTTGCGCCGAGGCAGTGTGGCGCTCGCCCCGGTGACTTAGGGTGATGCCGTCGGTCAACATCTCGTACTCGCGGATCACGCCGAGGCCGCCCCGGTGCTGGCCGGCGCCACCCGAATCCGGCCGCAAACTACAACGCAAGAGCCGGATCGGCGCCTCCATTTCCAAGGCCTCGGCCGGCAGGTTCATGCAGTTGGTGGCGTCGGTCTCGACCACGTCGATGCCATCGAAATCGCCACTGGCGCCGGAACCACAGGCCACCAGATCGCCGACGACGAAGGCGCCGCCCTCTTCGTGTTGGCCACCGAAGGCCATCACCAACAGTGCGCCGGCATTCATCGCCGGCATCCGCTCTGGCACGGCCTGGGCCAAGGCACCCAGAATCGTGTTGGTGGTCGTCTTGATGGTGGCGGAGCGGGCATTCACCGGCGCCGGCGGCCGGGGATTGAGGATGGTGCCCTCGGGCAAGGTCAGGGAGACCGGCCGGAAGCAGCCGCCGTTGGTTGGGATTTCGGGGTCGGTGACGGCGCGGACCGCATAGAAAGCGGCTGCTTGCGCGCCCGAGGGCACGCAATTCAAGGGTCCCTTGACCTGTGGGCTGGTGCCGGTGAAGTCGAAATGAATGCTGCCGTCGTCGATCCTGACCTCGACCTCGATGCGGATCCGCCGATCGAGCTCGACGCCGTCGTTGTCGAGGAAATCGACGTAGCGGTAGCTGCCGTCCGGCAATTGGCGCAGCGCGTCGCGGGTCATCGCTTCCGAGCGCTCGATCAGGTTGTCGAAGATCGCCTTCAGATGGTTGCCACCGTTGGTCTCCGCCAACTCGGCCAATCGCCGGGCGCCGACGGTGCAGGCGGCGATCTGGGCGTTCAGGTCGCCCATGAAGACCTCGGGCATGCGGACGTTGAGCTTCAGGACGTCGACCAGGGTCTCGTCGAAGCGATCGCCGTCGCGCAGTTTCACCGCCGGAATGCGGATGCCTTCCTGATAGATCTCGGTGGCGTTGGTCGGCACCGAGCCCGGCGCCATGCCGCCGACATCCTGATGGTGCGTCATCGCGCCGCTTATCGCGATGACGCGGCCCTGGTGGAAGACCGGCATGATGACGGCGAAGTCGGGCAAATGGGTGCCGCCCGCATAGGGATCGTTCATGCAGTAGACGTCGCCCTCGTGCATCTGCTCCACGGGGAAGCGCCGGATCATCGTCTCCACCGCCGGGATCAAGGTCGCCAGATGGACCGGAATGGCGCAGGCCTGGGCGAGCGTCGAGCCATCGGGCAGAAACAGGCTGGCCGAGGCGTCGAGACCTTCCTTGACGATCGGCGAGAACGAGGAACGCAACAAGGTCTCCTCCATCTCGTCGGCGATGCCGTCGATCTTGTGTCGCACCACCTCGACCGTGATCGGGTCGAGAGTATCGTGGCGTTCCTTCGCGTCCGTCATCGCTTACTCCACTCGTTCCATGATCAGGTTGCCGCCGGCGACCGCCGTGGCGCACCAGTCGGGTGCGATCAGCACCGTGGTATCGGCCTGTTCGACGATCGCCGGGCCCCGGATCTCGGCGCCGCTGCCCAGGTCCTCGCGATCGTAGACCGCGGCGGTGACCGACCGCCACGGCTCCGGCAGTAGAATCGCCCGCTCGCCGATCGGCGCCGGCGCGGCCACGCCCGTCGCCGCCTCGTCCTCCCAAGCCTCTTCGCCGCCGGCCGAATGCACGGTCCGCAGATTGACCAGGCGGGCCGGCGACGGCGCCGCGTAGCCGAAAATACGGTCGTGGGCGGCTAGGAAGTCGGTATAGAGCCGGTCCACCGCCGCCGCCTCGTCGAGGTCGACAGCCACCTCCAGATGATATCCCTGACCGATATAGCAGACGTCGGCATAATGGCGGACTCGGATGGTCGCCGGGTCCGCCACCTCGCCCACCATCAATTCGGCGCAGCGCCGATCGAGATCGGCGAAGCCGGCCTCGAGCTTGTCACGGTCGACCGCGTCGAGCGGCTCCGCGTAGGCGGTGGCCAGTTCCTGTTCGACCGGCGCCGCCAACAACCCGGCCGCCGACAGTACGCCCGGATGGCGCGGCACCACGATGCGGTCGATCCCCAAATGATCCGCCAGCGCGAAGCCGTGCAGCGGCCCGCCGCCACCGAGCGTGACCAGGGCGAAACGCCTGGGATCGTGGCCGCGGCGGATCGAAACCAGGCGGATGCCCTCGGCCATCGAGGCGTTCAGGACCCGATGGATGCCGAGCGCCGCCGCCTCCACCGACAGCTCCAGCGGCCCGGCGATGCGATCCTCGATGGCTTTCCGGGCCAGCTCCGGATCCAGCCGCAGCGCCCCGGCGGCGAAGTTGTCGGGGTTGAGATAGCCCAGTACCAGCGAGGCGTCGGTCACCGTCGGCTCTTCGCCGCCCTGGCCGTAGCAGGCCGGTCCCGGCTCGGCGCCGGCCGAGCGCGGCCCGACCCGAAGCCCGCCCGAAGCGTCCAGCCAGGCGATCGAGCCACCGCCGGCGCCGATGGCGTTGACGTCGATCATCGGCACCCGGATCGATTGGCCGGCAATCATGCCCTCGGCCCGAACCACCGGGCGGCCACCCTCGACCATGGCGATGTCGCAGCTGGTGCCGCCGATGTCGACGGTGATGAGGTTTTCGAGCGACGCCATGGCGCCCGTCATGCCACCGCCGATGACGCCGGCGGCGGGCCCCGAAAGCAACATCCGAACCGGCCGCTGGCGGGCGATCCGGGCCGAGGAGACGCCGCCCCGGGAAAGCATCACCTGCAGCGGCGCCGGCACCTCGGCGTCGGCTAGCGCCGCCTCCAGATTGGCGAGATAGCGGTCCAGGATCGGTTTGACGTAGGCGTCGTAAGCGGTGACCGCGGTGCGCTCGTACTCGCGGAAAGCCGGGTCGACCTCGGACGACAGCGACAGCATCAGCCCCGGATGCCGCTCTTGGATCAGCTCGGTGGCGCGCTGTTCGTGGGCCGGGTTGGCGAAGGAAAACAGGAAGGCGATGGCGATCGCCTCGACCCCGTCGGCCACCAAAGCGTCGGCGGCCTGGATCACGGCGGCCTCGTCCAACGCGGTCAGCACCTCGCCCCGGGGCGTGATCCGCTCCGCCACCTCCTTGCGCCGAGCGCCAGGGGCCAGGAAGCCAGGGGTCTCGGGCTGCAGCACCAGATCGTACATCCGGCTTCGCTTCTGGCGGCCTATCTCCAGTACGTCCTTGAAGCCCTCGGTCGTGATCAAGCCGATTTTGGCGCCGCGCCGTTCCAACACCGCGTTCGTCGCCACCGTGGTGCCGTGCACGAAACGCGCGATTCCGGCGGCCGGCACCCGCCAGTGCTCCTCGGCGTGGCGGAGCGCTGCTCTCGCCCCTTCCGCCGGGTCGGCACGCGTGGTCGGGATCTTGACGATCCGGATCCCGCCGGCCGCGTCCCGGCAGACCATGTCGGTAAAGGTGCCGCCGATATCGACGCCGATCTCGTAAAGGGAAGTCATGATTGGGCTACGCACTCTGGATGGCTGGGGGGCTTGGCGGATTTTCGCATCGAGAGATACCTTGATATATCGAAATTGGACCTCGTGTTAAGACTTCGATCCGCTTCGACGACAAATAGCGCGGCACCAGGGACGCGGGCCAGCATGTCGCCGCACCCTCGATTCCTTCGGACGACGAGAGGTAAGCGGATATGCCGCACGCGATCGGAACCGGAGATCGAGGGAGCGACGCCAACCGATGGCGCGGGCCGTTGGCCGGTTTGTGCGCCAGCCTCGTCGGCATCGGCTTGGCGCGGTTCGCCTATACGCCGCTGATTCCGGTGCTGATCGCCGCCGGCTGGTTTCAAGCCTCCGAAGTGGTCTATCTCGGAGCGGCGAACCTGGCCGGTTATCTGGGCGGCGCCTTGCTCGCCCGGCCGTTGGCGGCACGATTGCCGGCCGCTTCGGTGCTGAGGGCGATGATGGTGCTGGCGACCGTGGCGTTTTTCACCTGCGCTTGGCCGTTGTCGTTCTCGTGGTATTTTCTCTGGCGGTTCGCCTCGGGGTTGGCGGGCGGCACTTTGATGGTGCTGGCGCCGGCAACCGCGCTGGCGGGCATGCCGGCGTCCCGCCAGGGGCTCGCCGGTGGCATCATTTTCACCGGCGTCGGTCTCGGTATCGCCGCCTCGGGCACGCTGGTGCCCTTCTTTCTGGGCTGGGGACTGATCTGGACCTGGTATTGTCTCGGCGGGATCTCGGCCTTGTTGACCATCGTGGCCTGGAACGGCTGGCCGTCGGCCGCGACGGTGCGGCCACCCCCTCCCACCCGACCGGCGCCGAGCCGCAGTCAGAGCGCCAGCCTGGCCTTGAAGTCGCTCTACCTCGAATACGGTCTCAACGCCGCCGGCCTAGTGCCGCACATGATCTTTCTGGTCGATTTCGTCGCCCGCGACCTCGACCGCGGACTGCACGCGGGGGCCCAGGCTTGGATTTTGTTCGGTCTGGGGGCAATTGCGGGGCCGCTGTTGGCCGGCCGGCTCGCCGACCGGATCGGATTCCGGGCCGCCTTGCGCGTCGCCTTCCTGCTGCAGGCGGCCGGCGTCGGCTGGCTCGCGGTCGCCAGCGATCCGGTCGCGCTGGCGATCTCCAGCATCGTCATCGGCGCCTTCGTGCCCGGCATCGTGCCCCTGGTGCTGGGCCATATCCGCGACCTGGCACCGGACGACCCGGCGGCGCGGGTGAGCGCCTGGGGCTTCGCGACCACGGCTTTCGCGCTCGGCCAGGCGGGGGCAGCTTATGGTTTTTCCTTCCTCTACGTGGAGACGGATAGCTACCAGCTGCTGTTCGGCCTTGGCGCCAGTGCCTTCGTCGTCGCGCTGGCTCTCGACCTCGCCCAGACGATGTCCGGGCGCCGGGCCGGCTCATGAGCCGGTGAAGACCGGCGCTCCTTCCCGCTCGAAGGCTCGAACGCCGTTTCCCACGCTCAGGGCGCCGAGGCGGTGAAGCTCGCGCGCTCGGCGATGCGCTCGAAATAGGCGTCCAGGGCCTCGCTGCCGCCCAGTTGTTCCGCGCCCTCGGGGAAGTTCCGCACCGCCGCCAGGATCGGGGCCAGGAAGCAGTCGGCCATGGAGAAGGCCTCGCCGCCGAGGAAGCCAGGCGCCACGGCGGCCTCCAAAATCGCGAACATCTTGGGAAATCGCTTCAGGGCCCGGTCGATCTTGGTGCGGACGACGTTGCCGTCCTCGTCCTTGTGGAAGGCGTACTCGACGACATAGTTCCGCATGAAGAGCTGATCGACGGCACCCGCCGCGAAGGCGATCCACTGATTGACGGGCGCGGCCGCCCTGGGCGTCGTCGGGATCAGGGCCGGGCCTTCGAAGGCGGTGTCGATATAGCGCGCGATGGCTTGGCTTTCCATCAGCTCCAGGCCGTCGTGGCGCAGCACCGGGATCAGACCCAAGGGATGGATCACCTTGACCTCGTCCGCATGCGGCATCGCCGGGTCGAGCTCGTACGCAACACCCTTCTCATGCGCCACCATCCGGACGGTGCGAACGAAATTGGAACGGGGAAAGCCTATGATCTCCAGCGTCATCGTCGACTCCATGGGCTCGTGGGGCGATATCGGCACTGCCGTCAGCCTATAGAGCAGCGAGGGATGTTGGCAACCGCGCGTCGAGACAGGTACGCGACGATTTGTCCCACCCCAGGGATGAGGCGGCGGCGACCGGGTTACAGCGCCAATCTAGGATAGGCTCAATTGGCGGATCAAGGTATTGCGCGACAATGCGCGCTCAAGAAAAGATGAAATCTTTTGGAATAATGACCGCATTGACTGTGTCAAAATCCCTTGAACGGCATTGTTAGTATACTTAAACTATCTTTAACCTGTTCGTAGTGACAATGGTACGGTTACAGTGCCAGGGCATGATCGGGGTCGGGAGAAGAGGAGAGGGTGAGACATATGGTGCCGACAACCGAATTCGAGGTGCGACGCAACGGTACGCCGACCAAGGTCGACTTGGCGGAACGTCGAGAGCATTACCGCCGCAAGGTCTTGCTCGCCGGCAAGGTCGCCTTCAACAATGGCTGGGGCGCGCTGGACTGTACCGTTCGCGACCTGTCCGAGGGTGGCGCCAAGATCAGGATCGGTGGCTGGCTCAATCTACCGAAAGAGCTGGATTTGCATCTCGACCGAGGTGACAAGTACCGTTGCGAACAGGTTCGTTTCGTCGACAATTTCTTGAGTGTTCGTTTTCTAGAACCTCTGCCGATCGCGGCCTGAGCGACAGCCCAGCCGGCCACCTGCTTCTTCCTCGGCTACAGCCGAACCTCCCTTGCGGCCGTCGGTCGGCTGAGATGGTGACGCGGAAGCGACGAGGTCCGCGATGGCGAGAACCGAAACCGACATCGAAGCGAGCGACACCGTTCACATCTGCGCCCCGGCTTCGCCTGACGGGCGAGGCGAGATGGACCGAACCTCCCCGACGCTGACGCACCTGGCACTCCATGTCCTGGACTTGGACGCTTGCGTGGCCTTTTATCGCGACTATTGCGCCATGACGGTGGCGCATGAGCGTTCGGACGGTGACGGCGGCAGCCGGGTCGTCTGGCTGGCCGAGGCGGGGCGAGAGGAAGACTTCGTCTTCGTCTTGATCGCCGGCGGACCGGGACGGACGCGAGGACCCCAGGATTTCAGCCATTTTGGTTTCGCGTTGGCGAGCCGCGCCGACATCGACACCATCGCTCGAAAAGCCGAGGAGGCGGGCCTCCTGGCCTGGCCGCCCCGCCAGGAGGCCTATCCGGTCGGCTATTACTGCGGCGTGCAAGACCCCGATGGCAACATCGTCGAATTCTCCCACGGCCAGCCCTTGGGCCCGGGGGCGGAAGCGGCATCCAAGGACAGTGGAGAGGAAGAAACGCCTTGATCGTTGCCGATGCCGCCGATCGCGTTGTGATCTTACGTTGCCACGCCCACATATCTACTTTAATCGCTAATACCAAAGTACTATACTGTTCGCGCGGTAGGGGCGCTTTGTAGTGGGGTGCTGCCTCGGATAGGTTTGGGCAGAAAAAGCGAGACACCTGCGATGCTAAAAAGTGAAAGCAGAAACTTCACGCCCTGGCGCAAGGAGGCCACCTCCAGACGGCGCTATCGGCGCTGGTCGGTGGCCATTCGGGCCGTATTGCATCTGGGTGGCGGCCAGCACGAGTGCATGGTGCGCGACCTTTCGCCGGGTGGCGGATTGGTCGAGGTCGAGGGTGCCGCCGGCTTCATGCCCGGCAGCGCCTTGATCTTGGAACTCACAGGCTTCGGCCGCATCGAGGCCGAGGTCCGCCATAACCACGACGGAGCACTCGGCCTGATGTTCGTGCACGGCGACGTCGAAGAAGAAGCGCTGGCACTCTATCTCGTCACTCTGCGACCGGAACGGCGACCAGCACGCGAACCGGTGACGGCGACCGCGATCCTACGTGCCGGCGGCGTCGAGACGGCATGCGTCGTCGCCGACATGAGCCGGGGCGGCGCCCGCGTCCTGATCGACGACGTCCGCCGCCTCGTCGAGGGCGACGAGGTCATGCTATCGGTCAGCGGCCAACAAGAAGTCGCCGCAGTGATCCGCCGCCTCGACGCGGGCGAAGTCGGCTTGATGTTTCTGGAGAGTTTCACCGGTGCGCTGGAGTCGCTGAGCCCCAAATCCGACTAGAGCCAGAAAGGGGTGCCATCGCCACCCTGCCTCAGACCTCGGCGGCGTCGAAATAGCTGCCGCGGTGAAACATCTTGGTCGGCGCCACGATCTCGGCTCGCCGGCGTTCGGTTGCCGCGAGGTCTAGGAAAAGACCGTCGCCGTCGAGGACGACGCCATAGTCGTCGAAAGCGCTTTTGGCCGAGACGAAGCCGTCCAGCACATCCTCGAGCACGGTCTCGGCCGGCCGTAGCAAAGGCGAGCCCCAACCGCCGCCGCCCGGCGTGACGATGCGCAAGAGATCGCCCTTACGAAGCGGATTGCCGTCGCCCATGGTCTTCAACTCCCGGGCCCGGGGCGTGTCCGGATTGACCAGCACCCGCCCCGGTCGCCCCGACTGGCCACCGTTGACGCCGAAAGCGGGATATTTGCAGTTGTCGAGCCGGAGGCCGAGCGTAGCCTCGTCGGCCAAGACGCGAACATCGCGGACGATGCCGCAGCCGCCACGCCAACGGCCGGGGCCGCCGGAATCGGCATGGATGCGGAAGGCCTCGATCTCGACGCCGAATTCGATCTCGGCGAACTCCAAGGGGTAGTTTTTCTGCGCCACGTAGTAGACCGCGTCGAGACCGTCGGCATAGGTGCGGGCGCCGAAACCGACGGCGAGGCCCTCGATGCAGAGGTCGACGTGGCCGCTGGCGCGGTTCTGGCTGCGCAAATAATACAGCACGTAGACACAGGAGGCGGCCGAGGCGTCGCCCCCGGTGGCCTGGGCCAGGGCGCCGAAAAGCGCCGTGTTGACCCGGATCATGGTGTGCGAACGCAGGCCGATCGGGGCCGGTTCGATCGGATCGACGATGCTGCCGCGCCGGGTGACGATCTCGTCGATGGCGCGCTCGAAGCCGGCGTTCATCATCACGTTCCGGTCCTGCATGGTGAAATAGAGCCCACACATGTATTTCGGCACGCTGTCGTCCATGATGAAGTTGATCGGCCCCTCGGCCTGATCGTCGCTGGCGCTGAAGTCGAGGCTGATCTTACCGTCCGACTTGGCCAGCATGACGTGCACGGAATGACTGTCGTCGCTTACCGCATCCGAATCGATGAAGTCGCGAAAGCCATAGGCGCCGTCGGGCACCCGTCGCGCGATCTCGGCCCGAAGCGCTTGTTCCGACTGCGCCAGCATGAACTCGAAAGCGTCCGTCACCGCCACCACGCCGAAGCGGGCGACCGCCTCGCCGAGGCGCCGCTTGCCGAGATGGCAAGCTGCCATGATGGCCTTCAAATCGCCTCGCATCATGTCCGGAAAGCGCGAATTCCGCGTGAAGATGCGAAACACTTCCTCGTTCAGGACGCCGCCCGCCATCACCTTGACCGGCGGTATCAGGATGCCTTCCTGGAAGGTACTGGTCGCCTCGGGGCTGATGCTGCCCGGCACCATGCCGCCGATGTCCCAGAGATGCCCCCAGGCCTCGGCGAAAGCATAGAGTTCGCCGTCGTGGAAGACCGGGGCGACGAAGACCATGTCGGGAAGATGCGAGACGCCGCCACCGGTGCCGTAGGCGTCGTTGTAGATGTAGAGATCCCCGTCCGCCATGGTTTGGCGGGGGTAGTGCTCGAGAATGCCCGAGACCAGATTGCCGGAAAGCGTCAGGCTGGTGGAGACGACGAGCTTGCCGTCGCGGTCCAGGAAGGCGGTGAAATAGTCCTTCTTCTCGCGGATGAAGGGGCTCATCGAGGTTCGGTCGATCAGGGCCTCCATTTCCTCGCGGGCCGCTCTCAGGGTCCCGTTGATCAGCTCCAGGGTGATCGTGTCCGTGTTCCGCTGATCGCTCATGGCGGGCCTCCCGTCTCGGTAAGGAAGATATTGCCCCCCGTATCGACGTCGGCGCGTTGGCCGGGGAGGATCAGGGTCGTGGTGTCGAGCTGGTCGACGATCGCCGGGCCCGAGACGACGTGGCCGGCCAACAGCGCCTCCCGCCGATAGGTCGGAACAGGGTTGGCGTCGTCGTCCGCAAAGACGACCCGGCGCTCGCCCATTGCCGGCGCCGGGGTGCCCGGCGCCACCGCCTCGACCTCCGGCAGCGCCACCTCGTCCATGACCCCGGTCGCGGTGATCCTGAGGTTGACGATCTCGACCGGGGCTTGCCGATCGGCGAAGGTGTAGAGGCGTTCGTGGGTCTGGTGAAAGTCCGCGACCAAGCGTTCGATACTAGCCGGCGAGACCTCGTCGATGGTCCAGGGGACGGTGATTTCGACCCCTTGTCGGGCATAGCGGAGATCCGCCGACCAGGCGTAGCGGCGCCTGTCGGCGTCGACCGCTTCGGCTTCGAGACGCGCCTCGGCCTCGCCCATCAGACCCTCGAAGGTCGCCGCCAAATCGGCGAAATCGTAGTCGGGGGCGCGCTGAATGCGGGTCCTGACGAAATCGTACTGCAGGTCAGCGGCCAACAGGCCGATGGCGCAAAGGATTCCGGGATGGCGCGGAATCAAGGTTCTGGGCGCGCCGAGCAAGCGGGCCACCTCGCCGCCATGCATCGGCCCGGCCCCGCCGAAGGCGCAAAGCGTGAAGTCGCGTGGATCGTAGCCCTTCTCGACCGACACCACCTTCAGGGCACCGACCATGTTGTTGTTGACGATGGCGAGAATACCGCGCGCCGCCCGGACGGCGCCGATGCCGAGCGGGCGGGCGACGTGGGTCTCGATGGCGCGCTCGGCCAGGCCCGGGTCGATCGCTACTTCGCCGTCGAGCAGATGCGGTGGAATCCGGCCGAGCAGCAGGTTGGCGTCGGTCACCGTCGGCCGCTCACCGCCCTTGCCGTAGCAAGCGGGACCGGGGTCGGCACCGGCGCTTTCCGGTCCGACCACCAGGCCACCTTGTTCCGTCACCGAGGCGATGGAGCCGCCGCCGGCGCCGATGGTGTGGATATCGACGATCGGGATCGACAGGGGAAAGGGGCCGATCTCGCCGTCCTTGGAGACGTTCGGCCGGCCGTCGCGGATCAGACAGACATCGGCACTGGTGCCGCCCATATCGATCGTCATGAGATCCCCGTGACCGGCCAGGCCGGCGACGCGGGCGGCGCCCTGTACCCCAGCGGCGGGCCCCGAAAGCGCCATATGGATCGATTGCCGGGCCGCTTGCTCGGGCGAGAAGATGCCGCCGTTCGATTTCATGACGCGAAGCGGTGCGCTGATCCCGCGTTCCTTCAGTCCCGCCGCCAGCTTGCCGACATAGCGCCCGACCAAGGGTTGGACGCGGGCATTCAGGGCCGTCGCCATGCCGCGTTCGTATTCGCGAAAGACCGGCAAGACCTCGCTCGACAGCGCGATCTCGACGCCCGGCAGTTCCTGGCGCAGGATTTCGGCGGCGCGTCGCTCGTGCGCCGGATTGGCGTAGCTGTGCAGGAACAGGACCGCGACCGCCTCGACCCCGAGCCGCCCCAAGCGAGCGGCGGCCTCGCGGCAGTCGGCCTCGGACAAGGGTTTGGCGACAGAGCCATCCAGGCGGACCCGCTCCGCCACCTCCTCGATCAACCGCGGCGGCACCGGGCGCTTCGGTTTCACCCAGGCATAGAGGTTCTCTTTTCGCGGCACCTCGGCCCGGCCGATCTCGAGCACGTATTTGAAGCCGTCGCTGACCAGCATGCCGGTCTTCGCGCCCTTGTTCTCGAGGATCGCGTTGGTGGCAACGGTCGAGCCATGAAACAGCAAGCCGACGGCGTCGGGCGAGACACCGTTCTCGGCCAGGATCTTGTCGACCCCGGCGAAGAAGCCGACCGAGGGATCGTCGGGCACCGAGCTCGCCTTGGCGGTAGCGAGCGAGCCCGTCGCCAAATCGACCAGCACGACGTCGGTGAAGGTGCCGCCGACATCGAGGGCCAGGACATGTCCGGCGGCGGCGGTCACGGGGGCCGGCTTCATGGCTCAGGGGCCACCGGTCACCGCCAGGGTCTGGCCGGTGATCCATGCGGCGTAGTCGGAGGCTAGAAAAAATACCGCATGGGCGATGTCTTCCGGCTGCCCCAAACGGCGCATGGCGATCCGCTCCATCATCGCGCTCTGCCCGTCCTCGCCATAGGATTGCCACTGCGCCTCGGAGTCGGGGTTGGTGCGCATGAAGCCGGGGGCAACGGCGTTGACGTTGATCTGGAAGGGACCGAGCTCGTGCGCCAGCTGGCGGACGAAGCCGAGTTGCCCGGCCTTCGACATCGCGTAGCTTTGGATTCCGGTCAGGCTGACGCCGAGGCCCGCCCGGCTGGAGATGACGACGATCCGGCCGCCACCGGCTTTCTTCATGCCCGGCGTCGCCGCGCGTGCCAGATTGAAGGCGCCGGTGACGTTGACCTGGAAGATCTCGTGCCATTCCTCGTCGGAGACTTCCTCGATCGGCTTCGCGACCTGGCCGCGCACGCCGCCGGCGGAATGGACGACGACGTCGATGCGGTCGTCCGCCCTCGCTTCGATCCCGGCGACCAGGGCGCCGACCGCCTCGCCATCGGTGACATCCAAGGGATAAGCCTGGATTTCGCCGCCGCGCGCGGGCGCCGCCGAGGCGACGACGTCGTCGAGTTCCCCCGCCAGGAGATCGGCGGCATGGACCTTGGCGCCCCTGGCGGCGAAGCCATGCGCGATGGCGCGGCCGATGCCGTGCACCGCGCCCGTCACCAGTACCGTCCGTCCCTCGAAGCCGATCTCCATCTCGATGCCTCCTCCTCTGTCTGGCCCGGCTCAGGGCGCCATTGCGGCGGCGAGCTCGGGATATTCGGCGGCGATATCGCGGAACAAGGCACGGACCTCGCTGCCGTCGCCGCGTCGTCGGCCCACCTCCAAGGCGGCCATGGCCTCGAACAGGCGTCCCTTGATGAAGAACCGCCAATGCACCGGCAGGCTCGCCAGCAATTCGGTCAGGGCGTCGTAGTTGGGCCGGGTCCAGATGGTCTCGTAGTCGTCCCGCTCGGCGCCGAAGTGGTAGAAGTCGTCGGTCGCCCGGGCTTGCATTTCGGCCCGGCATCGGGCCGTCGCCTCGGCGTCGATGCCACCGTTCACCAAGACCACGCCATAGTCCGATCCCGCCCGTTCGCGAGAGACGAAACCGCGCCTGACGTCCAGCAGAACGGTTTCCGCCGGCCGCTCCCAGGCATGACCCCAACCACCGGCACCGCCGCAGGCGACGCGGATCACGTCGCCCGGACCCACCGTCAGGATGTCGGTGTTGCCGAGGTTGACCTCGTGGTTGCCGCCGGGGTTCAGCAGGAACGTCGACAGGCCGCCGGCGCGGCCACCGAGAATGCCCCAGGAGGTGAAGCGCGTGCGGTCGCGATTGCGCGCGGTGACCCGGGTGTTCGGGGCGAAGACCTTGAACTCCAGCTCGGACGCCAAACCGCCGCGGTGAAGGCCGGGGCCGCCGGAATCGCGGGTCAGGCCATAGCGGATGATGCGGATCGGCACTTCGGCCTCGTTGATCTCGACCGGCGTGTTCTTGAGGAAGGCCGAATTGGCGCCGGAGCCGTCGCCGCCGTCTTCGGCCGGGTTGCCGCCGGCACCGCCGGAGATCGGATCGATCGAGGCGACGACACGGCGGCCGGTGCGATTGTCGATGGTGTTGACGTTCATGATCGGCCCACCGCTGGCCGGGCCCGCCGGCAGGCGATCGGGTGCGGCTTGCGAAAAGGCGCCGAAGATCACCCCCTGCAGGCGCGAGCAGGCGAGCGAGCGCATGCCGACCGCGGCCGGGAAGTTCGGGTTGACGATCGTGCCTTCCGGCAGGACGCAGGTGCATACCCGGGTGATGCCCGAGTTCAGCAGCATCGTCGGATCCAGCGAATAGAGCACATAGACCAGCCCCACCATCATCAGGACATGGCGCGGATCGCCGCCGGTCGGGATATTGATCGAGCTTTCGAGCTGCGGATCGGAGCCGGTGAAATCGAACTCGACCGCGTCGCCGTCGATGGTGATGGTCAGCGCGATCCGGCAGGGATGGCCGCCGACCGAATCCTCGTCGATGTAGTCGGCGAAGAAATAGGCGCCGTCGGGCAGGCTTTGGACCAGGGCGCGGGCCTGCTTCTCGGCGTAATCCATCAATTCGTAGATGCCGGCGCGAAAAACCTCGACGCCGAACTTCTCGATCATCTCGCGGACCTTGCGCTCGCCGGTGTGCATGGCCGCGATCTGGGCCTTCAGATCGCCCCAGTTCTGCTCCGGCACCCGAACGTTGGTGGCCATGATGTCGACCACCTGCTGGTTCAGCTCGCCCCGGCTGTAGAGCTTCATCGGTGGGACGCGAATGCCCTCCTGATGCACCTCCGTCAGGGTCCGCGACAGGCTCGCCGGGACCGCGCCGCCGACGTCGGTGTTGTGGATATGGCCGACCGCGTAACAGACGATCTCACCCTCGTGGAAGATCGGTTTCCAGAGATGCAGGTCGGGGGGATGGGTGCAGACGAAGCCGCTGTAGGGGTCGTTCGTCATGCAGATGTCGCCATCCTCGTAACCGTCGATGGCCTTGATCACGTTGGCGTAGTTGAGGCCGACGAACCAGGTGGCGCCCAGTTCGGTCGGCGTCGCGAAGGTGAAACCGTCGGGCGTCGTCAGCGCCGTGGTGAAATCCTCGGTCTCCTTGACGAAGGTCGAGTGTGCCGTGCGATAGAGGGTGTAGGCCATGCTCTCCGCCGCGGCGCGGCAGTGATTGCCCAGGATTTCCAGTGTGACTTTGTCGATCGCCATGCCTCAGTCCTCAAACGTCAAGATGATGTTGCCATAGTCGTCGACCAAGCCGGTGAAACCCTGCAGGACGCAGGTCGTGCAGTCTTCCTGCTGGATCACCGCCGGTCCCTCGAAGCTCTGCCCGGCCAACAGCGACGCCCGGTCGTAAAGCGCGGCCGCTTGCACCTTGCCGTCATAAAAGATCTCCAGGGTTTGCAGCGGCGTCGGCGGCGCCTCGCCCTGTGCCAGTTTGTTGAAAGTGGGCTTGGGCACCTCGCCGACGACCACGAGCCGTAAATTGATCGCCTGCACCGGGGCTTCCCGGTCGGCATGATCGTAGACGCGTTGATGTTCGCGGTGAAAGGCCTCGGTCATGGCCGAGGCGTCGCCGGCGGCGGCCTCTTCGCCGACATGGGTCTCGATCTCGAAGGATTGCCCCCGGTAGCGCATGTCGGCCGAATGGACCAGCCGGAACTCGCCGTCGAAGCCCTGTTCGTCCTCGAGCCAGTGCAGCGCCTCCCGGCGAAGCTCGGCATAGCTGTCGTGGATCGCCTCGGCCGACGCGGCGGCGTCGAGATCGAGATAGACGGTCCTGATGAAGTCGTTCTTGACGTCCGCGATCAAGCCGCCGAAGGCGCTCAGGACACCGGGCGTCACCGGCACGACGATGCGGCGCATGCCCATCTCGCGGGCCAGGAAGCAGGCCAGCATGGGGCCGGCACCGCCAAAGGCCTGCAGGGTGTAGTCGCGGGGGTCGATGCCGTAGCGCGAGACCAGCTTGCTGACCTCGAGAAACATGCCGGAGACGGCGACGCGGACGATCGCCTCGGCGCTGGCGCGACGCTCCAGCGAAAGTTGCCCGGCGATCGCGTCGATTGCCTTCTCGGCCAGCTCGGGCCGCATGCGAACGGCGCTGTAGCCGAGGTCCGACTGCCCGAAGAAGCCCAAGACGGCGAAGGCGTCGGTCAGTGTCGCGCGCTCGCCACCCAGGCCATAGCAGGCGGGGCCGGGATTGGAGCCGGCACTCTCCGGGCCGACCTTGAGGACGCCTTGGCGGTCGACATGGGCGATCGAGCCACCGCCCTCGCCGATCGAGGTGACGGAGACGGTGGGGATGAAGATCGGAAACTCGCCGATCATCTCGCCAACGCCGTGCTGCGCCTCGCCGTCGCGGATGAAGGCGACGTCGGCGCTGGTGCCACCGACATCGAGGCTCATGGTCTCGGGGGAATCGGTCATCCGGGCGATATGGCTGGCGCCGATGACGCCCGCCGCGGTACCGGAAAGCAGCATCTGTGCGCACTGGCTCTTGGCGAGCTCGGCGCTCATGATGCCGCCATTCGATTTGGTGATCATCGGCTCGGCCGGGACCCCCGACGATTTCAAGGACTGTTGCAGCGAGCTCAAATAGCCACTGACCCGGGGCTGAACGTAGCCGGCGACGACGGCCGTCACGGTGCGTTCGTATTCGCGGATCACCGGCCAGACGTCGCTGGCCCGGATCACCGCCAGCTCCGGCGCTTCCCGCTGCAGAATATCGCGGACCGCCAGCTCGTGGACGGGGTTCCGATAGGCGTGCAGCAAGGCGATGACGACGCCCTCGCCGCCGATCGCGCGGACCCCCTCGATCGCCGCCATGACGCTGGCCTCGTCGAGCGGCTGCTCCACCGTGCCGTCCGCCAGCACCCGCTCGGCGATCGAGAAGACCTTCTCCCTCCCGACCAGTGGCGCCGGCCGGCGCGAGAACAGGTCGTAGGGATCCGGCGTCTTCAGGCGGGCCAGTTCCAGCACGTCCTCGAAGTTCAGGGTCGTGAAGAGGCAGAGATTGATGCCCTTGCGCTGGATCACCGTATTGACGCCGACGGTGGTGCCATGGGTGAAGTAGACGATCTCGCCGGCATCGACGCCGTGGCGCTCGGCCAACTCGTCGAGACCGCGGACGACTTCCAGGCCGGGCTCCTCCGGCGTCGACAGGACCTTCAGGGTCTGGACCGAGTTCGTCGCCTCGGAAAAGACGCAGAAATCGGTAAAAGTGCCGCCGATATCGACGCCGACGCGATAACTCATCAGGCTTGCTCCGTTGTTCTTTTTGGGCCGGCCGCCGCCTCGAACGAGCGCCGACCGATCGCCCGAACCATTGACCAAGGTCGCCGTGGCCGTCAACATCAAGCCAGAAATGGGGTGGCCGGGCAATCGCCCGAGCCGATCGGAGGTCGGCTATGCATACGGTCGAGGGGAAAGTCGCGATCGTGACCGGCGGTGCCCGCGGCATCGGCCGTGGCTCCGCGCTGGCGCTCGCGAAACAGGGCTTCCACGTCGCCATCGTCGATCTGTTGCGCGAGGAGGCCCTGGAAACCGCAACCGAGATCCGCGACCTCGGCGTCGAGGCGACGACCTACGAAGCGGACGTCGCCGATTTCGCCCGCGCCGACGAGGTCGCGGGATCGATCGCCGCCGAATGGGGCCGCATCGATTTCCTGCTCAACAATGCCGGCCGATCGATGGCGAAGGGACTGCTCGAGATCAGCGAGGCGGAGTGGGACCGGACCATCGAGATCAATCTGAAGGGCTGCTTCAACTGGTGCCGAGCCGTGGTCCCGGCGATGCAACGGGGCGGTGGTGGCCGCATCGTCTCGATCTCGTCGTTGAACGCCTACACAGGTGGCGTCACAAGTGCCGTCAGCAAGTTCGCCTATGCCGCGGCAAAGGCCGGAATTCTGGGCCTGACGCGCAGCCTGGCGAAAGAACTGGGGCCGGGAATCGCGATCAATGCGATCTGCCCCGGGATGATCGAGACCGAGGCGACCGGCGCCATGATCGGGGCGCGGCGCGACGAATTCGTCGCCGGTATCGCGCTGGAGCGCCTGGGATCACCGGCGGACGTCGGCGCGGTGGTGGCGTTTCTGGCCACGGTCGAGCCGAACTTCATCACCGGCCAGGCGATCACGGTCGACGGTTTTCAATGGGTGACCTGATCGGAGGCGTCCAGGCGGCAGACTTGCATGTCGAGGCGATTTCCTGAAACATTGAGGGACGGAAGTCGAGACGAAGACGGGGAGCCGCCAGCCTGCGGGCTCGAAGGGGACCGGGCGATCTCGACGGTCGGTCCGTCGGCGGTTCCGTGAATCGAAAAACAGGGAGGGAGACGACGTCATGACTTGGATGAAACCTACGATCGGGACGCTTCGAGCGAGGCTCGCCCGACCCGGAACCGCGGCACTGACCGCGATCGCGCTGGCTGCCGGAACCGTCGCGTTGTCGCCGGTAACCGCGAACGCCGGCGGCAAGTTCGTGTTCGCCAATTCCAGCGCCTACGACACCATGGACCCGCAGGCGGTCTTCGATGTCGGCCGGGTCGCTTACCGCCTCAACCTCTATGACGGGCTGATGCGCTGGCTCGACAATCCTCCGAAATTGACCAATTGGCTGGCCGAGAGCTATTCGATCTCGGACGACGGCAAGACCTACACCTTCAAGCTGAGCAAGGGTGCCAAGTTCCACGACGGCTCGGAGATCGAGGCCAAGGACGTGGCCTATTCGATGGATCGTATCTTGGCCTTGAAGAAGGGCGCGGCCTCGCTCTTCATCAACTCGGTCAAGCCCGGTTCGACCAAGGCGGTCGACAAGAACACGGTCCAGTTCACCCTGAACGAGCCGTCGGCGATCTTTCTCGCCACCATTCCCGAGGCCCACGTGCTGAATTCCGATCTCGTCAAAAAGCACGAAAAGGATGGCGACTGGGGCTCCGCTTGGCTGTCGAAGAACGATGCCGGCTCGGGCTCGTTCCAACTGAAGCGCTACGACCCCGCGATCGGTTTCTCCGCGACCCGCTTCAAGGACCACTTCAAGGGC
>PVBE011802137.1_pt1 | contig 39836 bp, 43 predicted proteins | sample 1631181 | NCBI WGS metagenome assembly PVBE01 (sample SAMN08397723, study PRJNA350692) | Marine metagenome, whole genome shotgun sequencing project. | isolation source: water | place: Pacific Ocean | collected 2012-04 | reverse complement strand
TGGGTGCATGGGTGCATGGGTGCATGGGTGCATGGGTGCATGGGTGCATGGGTGCATGGGGACTACCCCAGCCCGAGTTGGGTACAGCCCAGCCGTCGCATGGCGACGAAGTCGGGTAGGCTTCGCTCCCTCACTTCGATCAGGCCTCTCACCACGAATCGCCCTCCCCCCTCACGAAGCGCCCAGACGGCGCCATTTCGGAGACTCGACATGAATAAGCAACAATTCGACCAGCTCTTCGACCTGACTGACCGGGTCGCCATCGTGACGGGCGGAAGCCGAGGCATTGGCCGGTCCATCGCCGAGGGCTTTGCGCTGGCGGGGGCCAAGGTCGTGATCGCAAGCCGCAAGCCGGAAAAGTGCGACGAAGCCGTGGCCGCCATCGAAGCGGCGGGCGGGAGCGCACTCGCGGTCCCGACTCACATGGGAGAGCTCGATCAACTCGAGGCTCTCGCCAAGAAGACCCTGGATCATTTCGGCGGAATCGACATTCTGGTGAACAACGCTGCGAATGCCCTCGCCATGCCCTTCGCGGAGATGACACCCGAGGCGTGGGAGAAGTCGATGAGCGTAAATCTGCGAGGGCCGGTCTTCCTCAGCCAGTATTGTCTCCCCGGACTCGAGAAGAGCGGGCGTGGCTCGATCATCAACGTGTCGAGCGCCGGCGCTTTCCTCTTCTCACAGTTCTCGCACATCTATGCGGCTGCGAAAGCCGCACTGTTATCCTACGTCCGATCCAGCGCCGCCGAATTCGCCGCGAACAACATCCGCGTGAATGCGATCGCACCGGGCAGTTTCGATACCGACATGATGCGCAACAACAGCCCCGAACGGCAAGAGGTGATGGCCCAGGCCTCGCTCTTGCGCCGCATCGCCCACCCCGACGAGCTGATCGGCCTCGCTCTGTTCCTGGCGAGCGACGCGTCGAGCTTCGTGACGGGCTCGACTTTTCATATAGACGGAGGCCTGGTCCCGCGCTGACGCGCGGGGCGCCACATCGACGCAGCCCTGGTCCCGCGCTAGGGCGCCATCGTGGACGGTTCGTCGAATCCGAAGGGCTTGTAGGTCCCGATGCACATGTTCTCGTGCATGCTGTAGGCGACTTCGCCTGTCTGAAGCTCGAGACGACATAGTGTTTCGTTGAGGCCGGCGTATTCGGTGCGCTTGCTCTGGGTACTGAAGTCGAAGGTCATGCCCTGTACGACGTTCTTCCCCTGGTAGAAGCCGTGACCCCAGCCATCTCGGGGCATGTAGCCCGATCCTGCGGCGAGGTAGACGGTTCTCTGGGGCACGCTCTCGATACGAATGTCATCCCCATCCGGGTTCGGGAGCAGCGTGCGCGCCGCCTTCATCTCGCGAGTGCCCGAGATGTAGTCGATCTCGATCTGCGGCGAGCCAAAGGTCCGGATTTCGCCGGGCTCGCCGAAGGCCGGCACGAAGACCGATTCATGGACGAGGGGATTTCCGGCATAATCCGCGTCGTACATCACCTTGTACATCCCGCGTTCGAGCTGCAGTGGAATCCAGTTGTGGAAGAAGCCGGCTTGACCGGCCACTGCGTCCTCGACTCGGATCCCCGGCGCCTCGGCCTCTCCGACGGGCCGTACGCCCCAGGAATGATCCCGCGCACCCTGCCACTTTGAGGGATCGACTTCATAGCTCTGGCCACCCACGCTGAGCGTGCCCCGATAGCTGCCGACTTGCGCATAGCGTGCAACGTCCTGGGTGATTCGCGCTCGGCTGCGAGTGAAGGATTTGGGCTCTTCGAGGGCTGGCACGGTCCCGTCGAAGACCAGGTCGAAGCAGATTCCCCACTCGTTCTCGTCACACCTGAGCCGCAACGACTTCAGACCCTCGATGACTTCCATCGAGAAAGGGCCGACCTGCGTATCCATTCGGTCGTGGCCCAGGGCACGCGAGGCGCGCACGACGTATTGATTCGTGCCGTGGGAAATCGCCACGAATGCGTCGGTGACGCCCAGGTTGGGATACTGGCCCATGCCCGTCACCATGAAGAGCTCGTCGCTCGAGGCGTGCAGGTTGAAGTAGTAGCGATCGTAGAAATTCTTGTCGCTCGTGAAGACCTGATCAAAAGTGTCGGTCGTCTGGTGGGCCAGGTACTCATCCATCGGGCTGATCGGCATCGGACTGCTCCTGTTCGCGTCGGGGTCGGCGACGGGTCTATTTTCAGAGGGTCGAGTCTAACTCTTTCCGAGCCGCCACGGAGATGGATAGAATCGGGGCCCACTCGTAGTCTCTCGGCGTCGCCAGCGCGACGCGATGCATCACCCCAGGAGTCCCCATGAGCGAACCCGCCGCCCTCACCGATCTCGACGAGACCGGCGTCTTCACGATCACCATGAACCGACCGGAGCGACGAAACGCCATGAATTCGGCGGCCTTCCGCGCCGTCGGCGAGGCGCTCCTCGAAGCCAACTCGAATTCCGCGGTGGCCACGGTGCTTCTGACCGGGGCGGGCGACGACTTCAGCTCCGGCTTGGACCTGACGGCACCGCCGAGCGCCGCCGATGGAGACCAGCCCTTCGAAATCTTGATGGACGCGATCTGCAATCTCGAGAAGCCGCTGGTCGCGGCCGTGCGCGGCTGCGCAATTGGCTTCGGCATGACCGTGCTCTTCCATTGCGATGTCGTCTACGTCGCAGAGAGCGCCCGCCTGCGCATGCCCTTCGCCAACCTCGGGCTCGTGACGGAGGCAGCGTCCTGCTACCTGGCTCCTCTCGCGATTGGCCAGAAACAGGCCGCCGAGCTTCTGTACACCGCAGACTGGGTCGACGCTCAAGGCGCGCTCGAATACGGCATCGCCACCCGGATCTACCCCGATGACAGCATACTCGAAGAGGCGAAGGCGAAGGCACGGCAGATGGCGCAGTGGCCGGTCACGTCGCTGGTCGAGATGAAGCGACTGCTCAAATCATTCCACAAAGACAATATTGCGAAGGCGCGTGCGGCGGAGGCCGAGGCCATGGCAAGGCTCTTCGGCGGGCCCGAAAACCGGGAAGCCATCAAGGCCTTCATCGAAAAGCGGACACCCGACTTCCAACAGTTTCGGAGCTGAGCCCGTTCAACACTCGAAGTCGCTTGAAGAAGAGCCCTTCGTCCAGTTCGTCGGTGGCACCGATACCGCCGAAGAGTTGAATCGCGCCGTTCTGAACGAACCAACCGCCGTCGGCAAGCTGGAGCTTCGCAGCCGATAGGTCTGACCTGCGGATCTCATCGTCGGGGCTGTCGACCTGGCTCGCGGCCAAGATCATTGCCGACTTGCAGAGCTCCGTCTCGGAGAACATGTCCGCGGCGATGTGCTGGAGGACCTGGAAGGAGCCGATTGGCATACCAAACTGCTGGCGTACCGTCAGATAGGCCACCGTGCGCTCGAAGAGCTCCTGAATTACACCCGGGCCTTCGGAACGGGGCCGCCCCACCTCGGTCGGTCCTGCTCAATGCTCGCAAGGGCCTCGCCCTCGAGACCGAGCAGGATGCCTCCCAACTTCGACTGCCTTCAGACACCGGACCGCATTGCGTCGTCGTGCTGAAGGCTCGCGGCGTGTCGTCGGGAGCCGACCAGAGCCGGCTTGCTGGCTGAGAGCGACCCGTGTGGCAAATAGTCTCGGTACGCCCTCCACACGACCGCTACCGAACTCGTGACTCCAGGCTGTGCGCCCGAGCGAGGCTCTCGCTGGCGCTTGTCATTGACGTCAGTCAACTGACAAGGTGTCACCAATCGACTGAACGCATCTAGCTTCCGATCGGAGTTGCTAGGTCCCCACGCTTATCCATGTCAATAATATTTTCTTGTTTTCTTGAAATTATTCGTTGCATTCAAGGACACAGATGTTTCTATGGGGCCAGGATGAGCAACAAACTAACAAACGAAACCCGGAACTCTTTCGAACACCAGAGCGTGTGTTCCAACGGCAGCGCCCACTCGGCCCTCGATCCCCGCCGAGTTTGTCTGTTGGATCGTCAGGGAGAACGCTCTACCCCCCCGCGAGAGGCAGGCCAAACGGCCTCGTTCGAGAGAGTTCCACCGGCGGCGGCCGTCGCCTCACGAGAAGGAGGGGCGTCCCAATCGAAGCGGACGCGTAGATCCCGACCCTGGAACGTGAGCATGCCGACGGCCGTCGTCGCTTCCTCTTCGATTCTGAAGGACTGGCTGTTTCTCGATGAATCGGCGCCGGGCGCAGCTGGGAACACAGTCCCGGCACTGGATGAGGAGAACGCGATCGTCCGAAACGACGGGTACGGGTCGGCGAACGCGACGACTTCCGGTACGACGAAACCGGAGTCATTGGCAGGGTCCTCTCAAGGAGACCCCTGCGGCCAAGTTGCCCTCTGGGCAGCCGCATCAACGGCCCCGTCCAGCGTGCGTCTGGGCGGGGGAGACCGGCCGCCTGAAGCTGCGTCACATGACGACGACTCGAAGAGCGTCCACCGCAGCCTCTCCTGCGTCGCGCGAACCGGGCAAGAGCAGGTCAGCGGAGATCCGTGAGACTTCGGCCCTCAAATGGCCGCGACGACCTGATACATTGCGCCGGTGATCCGACTCAGATCCTGGGACTCCGTGATATAGGGCGGCATCGTATAGACGAGTTCACCGAAGGGCCGAATCCAGACACCCCGCTCGACGAAGGCGGGCTGCACGACGGACATATCCACCGGAGCGTGCAGCTCGAGAACCCCGATCGCCCCGAGCACGCGCACGTCCGCCACGGCCGGCAGCGTTCGACAGGCTTCGAGCTCCGTCTTCAGCTGTTCGGAGATGCTTCCGACCCGCGCGGCCCAATCCGTCTCCTCCAGCAGGTCGAGACTCGCGCCCGCCGCCGCACAAGCCAGTGGATTGCCCATGAAGGTCGGCCCGTGCATGAAGACGCCGGGCTCGCCCTCACTCAGACTCCGACTCACCTCGCCCGAAACCAGCGTGGCCGCCAGGGTCATCGTTCCCCCCGTCAGCGCCTTGCCGACGCAGAGAATGTCCGGGCTGATCTGCGCATACTCGCAGGCGAAGAGCCGGCCTGTGCGCCCGAAGCCTGTGGCGATCTCGTCCGCGATCAGCAGCACACCAGCCTCATCGCATAATCTGCGCACACGGCGCAGATAGTCCGGTGAGTAGAACCACATACCCCCGGCACCCTGCACGATCGGTTCGAGAATCACTGCCGCGATCTCGCCCTGATGATCGGACAACAGCGCCGCGAAGGATTCGATATGTGAGTCTTCGAAGGCATCCTCGAAACGACAGGGCGGCCGGTCGGCGAAGAGATGCGATGCGAGCGAGCCCTCGAAGAGGCCGTGCATCCCCGTCACCGGATCGCACACCGCCATCGCTCCGAAGGTGTCGCCGTGATAGCCACCGCGAAGCGCGAGCAGTCGCCTCCGCTCCGGCCGACCGCGCGACTGCCAGACCTGAAGCGCCATCTTGATCGCGACCTCCACCGCGACGGAGCCCGAATCGCTCAAGAAGACGCGTTCGAGTCCCGACGGCGCCATCTCCACCAGGCGCTCGCAGAGCGACACCGCCGGCTCGTGGGTCAAACCACCGAACATCACATGCGGCATGCGATCGATCTGCTGAGTCAGCGCGCCCTCGATTCGTGGGTGGCGGTAGCCATGGATCGCGGACCACCATGAGGACATCCCGTCGATCAGCTCACGACCGTCCTCGAGCCAGAACCTGACTCCCTGCGCGCGTTCGACTGCGAAGAGCGGCGACGCCTCGGCCGGCGCGTAGGGGTGCCAGACAACCCGGCGGTCGCGTTCGACCAAATTGGACATACATCCTCTCGGCAGAAGCTCTCGGCACGAGCCCTCGGCACGAGAAAGTCATTCGGCCAGCGCCGAAGGGCAGCGATCGCGCCCAGTCGTTGGACTCGACGATGCCCGAGCGTAGCGCGAACCTTACAAGCCCGCGGACTTCGGACCCTGGCCTATACTGGTCTGCGCAAGAGCGGGTCTCGGCTACCTCGATCACGAGGAACCTCGATGATGACGGGTTGGACGGGCGGCCAATACTCGCTGTATCGCGCACTGCTCGCGGTGGAGATGGCGCACGTCCTCTGCTCGCGAATCCCGAAGACGACTCCAATAGGCATCGCTTTCCTGGCACTCGGACTTCTGGCCTGCGCGGCCCTGGCACTCGGCTGGCGGGACCGAATCGCAGCAGGTCTGCTGGTTGCGATGATCGCGGGCGTCGTCGCCCTCATCGACGGCGCGCCCCTCGTGATGCCGGGAGCCGACGTGATATTCGGTAGCCTCCTGCTGATGCTCCATCTGGGCGTTCCGGGGCTTCCCTTCGGTGCATGGGATGCCCGGGGTCGCACCGATCCTGCAGGTGACTGGCGAATGCCCTCCTGGATCTCACACCTCAGCTGGACGCTGCTGGCGACGGTCTATCTCTTGATCGGGCTCGAACGGATCTCGGGTGTGGCCTTTCGTCCGGCGGAGATCGATGCCGGCCTATTGGCCGAGATCGGGCTGGTCTTCGATTCGGCTTTTTTGATCGCGATCTTTCGAACCCGCTGGCGGCCGGCCGCCTGGATCGCGATGTCGCTCTGGAATATCGCCTGGTTCGCTGCCTTCGGCCCGGCGGTCGCCGGATCGAATCTATGGCTGCTGCATCTTCTGGCATTCGATCCGCGCTGGCCTCCCGGGCCGGTCGCGGCGGGCGGCACAGGAGGGGGATACGGCAAGGGCTCGCCTCTTCTACGACGGAGATTGCGGTCTCTGCCATCGAAGCATCCGCTTCATCCTTGCGGAGGAGGTCGCATCGCCCGAAGCATTGCGCCTACGTTTTTCCCCGATCGGGAGCAAAGCCTTCGCAGGCATGATCGCGAACAGGGCTGAGAGCAGCGATCTCCCGGACAGCCTCGCGCTCGAGCTCGAGGATGCTTCGATCCTGACTCAGTCTCGAGCCGCGATCGAGATCGCCGATCGACTCGGCGGGTTCTGGCGGCTGCTGGCTTTTCTGGACCGGCTCGTTCCTCCAGGAATCCTCGATCGAGGCTATGACGCGATCGCCAGCATCCGAAGCCGACTCTTCGCGCGGCCCAAGGAAAGCTGTCCGCGATTGCCGCCGGCGCTACGCGCCCGCTTCGACCCGTGAGCTGATCGGGGTTGCGAGCTTCGTTTCGAAGAGCCGCGTTCCGATCGCAGCCACGCCATAGCCTTCCGCATTCAGACTTCTCGACCAGCTCTCGAGACTGGCGTTTTGCCCGGCGCGAACCTGCATAACACTGTCGTAGGGCAGATCGTCTCCCGACATCGGAAAAGCGTCGCGCAGCAGCGCGAAGCCCGGTCGATCGAAGCCCGCCAGGAGCCTCGGCCAATGATCGGCTGCGAGCTTCGAGGAAGAGTCGGAACGACTCATACCGACCGGCCGTGAAATCAGCACGAAGAGATGCTCATCGCCCTCTTCGCCTGCTTGCCAGCCGCGTTCGCTGACGGCGAAGAATCGATTCCCATTCTTGTCCATGAACTCGAGCTCGTCCCTGCGGATCGCCGCACCTTCGTCGCCCTCGATGCGCGCGAAGACCCGATCCGTCGCCGCTTTGTCTCGATACCAGAACGCCGTCAGGACATCGAAGTCGCAATCTCCAAAGCGCTCCGTCTCGATGTGGTACCGGACATAGCGACTCAACCCCTCGAGCAGGGGCAAGGCCAGGGGAACGTGAACACTCTCGTAGTGCTCGCGGAAGGCGCTTCGGTCGATCGACGAGCGACGCTTGATGAGAGCAAGGGTCTTGATCACTGTTGCGAGTACCTCCTCGAGCCCATTCCCGACACACCGCCGCCCTGATCGGACACGCACCCTCGATCCGTCGCGGCTAGCCCCGCCGCTCGGCCAATGCCGAAGTGTACCACCGCCCTGAGGGCCAGACTCGAGCCATCGCTCGCCTGCCGAGGTCGAAGGAATGCGTCCACGGCCGTCCGCGGCGCCCGGAGCGCATCGCCATCTTCTCTCGGAACCGTCCGGAATGCATCATCGTCTACTGGGCGACGCTCAGCCTCGGCGCGATTGCGAGCGCGCTCGGCGGCTGGTGGACCCGGAAGGCGGCGGTCAGGTCCTGCTCGCATCGGAAACGCTCGAGCGGGCCGTGAGCTGGCGCAAAGCGTCCTCCGCACTAGCCGGCTCGCGCCCCTCCGCGCGTGCCATCGCGACCACCTCTGCGACGAGCTGCGAGTTCGTTCGTCCGTTGGCGGCGATTGGGCAATCCCCAACGCCTACGCGCACGTGGCCATCCCGTTGAAGCGCGTGGCGCAGCAGCTTTTCGACAGCCTCTTGCGACTCGATCCCACTGGGCGCGCAGACCCATTCGATCTGCCGATCGCCTCGGAGTCGGTCCAGCATCCGGAGATAGTCGTCGAGACCATCGGGACCGGGAAGCGGTCCGTGCACCCAGCGGTCGCTGAGGAAGAACTTCAGGCTCGCGTTGTCGCCCAGCCCGGCGGCGAGCAGGATCATCGTCAGTCGCAGGTGCCCCGGCTCGAAGACCGCCAGCATCGAGATCAGCCCGCGAGCATCGTATTCCTCCAGCATCCTCCGGAGGAGCGGGACCGGATTCTCATAGACACTGAATTCGAGGGGCATCGAGTCTGCACCCGGTAGGAGATCTCCCCGGGCGGCCATGACGAGATTCAGCGACCCCATGTCGAGGGGTCCAATCCGCAGGCCGATCTCCGGGTCGTCCGCCAGCGAAAGAACGTGGCCGAACCTTTCCTGCACCGGATCCATCTGGCCAGACAGGAAGGGCGCGTAGGTCGGGTACATGAGGACGTCACACCCGGCCTCTCGCACTCGCCGCATCGCCTCCCGGTACAGGGCGGCATCGCATGTTCGCTGGTCGCCGGTCTCTGGATTGCGCGCATGAAAATGGATGATCGCTGCGCCGGCCTCCGCGCACGCCAGGATGTCGTCGGCAATCTCCTCCGGCGTGATCGGAACGTTGGGGTTTTCTTCTCGCGTCGTGGCCTCGTTCAGTCCGACTTCGACAATCACCGGCTTCATGGTTTCCTCCGCGACGACGAGCTGCCGACAGCGGTCGCCAACTCACGAATTCCCTGCGCTGAAATCCGCTCGACATCAGGGGCGCAAGACCTGGATCCGGAATGATCTTGCATTGCTTCGCAGGCCGTTCCAGAACGTTTGCCAGCGCGGTCCAACGCGGCGGGACTATTCTCGACGCTACCCTTTCTGATAGTGATCACGGACCTTGCCGAAATGCCAGCTGCGAACGCGCTCGAGAGGAACCTTGATCATCAGCCGGTCGCCGCGCTCGAGGCGCTGCTGGCGGTTCTTCGAAAAGTGTCCGGGCATCTCTTCGAGCCCGCTTCCGATCCTTTCGCTCTTGGCATCCGCAGCGATCTGGACCCGGCCACGCTCATCGGGGTCCTCCACGAGGGTGGCGCATCCTTCGATCATCGCGCCCCTGAGATCGAAATACTCTTCGCCCGCTTCGACCAGACAACAGACTCTGTTGTCACGCTGAATATTCTTGTACTTGAAGCTCGTCGCTTGAATGTTGAAGTAGACCGCATCGTCGAGATAGGTGAACCACAGCGCGTGCATGACAGGCGTGCCTTCGCGTCGGGTGGTCGCGAGGATCAGAGTGCGCTGGCTCTCCAGGAACTCCCTGATTTCTTCGGGCGTCATCGATGTGGGCAAAACCTTGCTCCTCAATCTACCCGTAGATCATTCCAGAATTCGGAGCAGATCGGTAGAGTTAATCTGTCCATTCCAATACCATGAACGGACGACGCCCTCGTTGCTCCGCGCGGCAGCGATGAAGAGCTGTGGGAGATGTGATGACGAATCCGGAAACCGGGGTCCCGCCGTTTCTGCGCAAGCGTGCCGAGCAGCTCGGATCGAAAGAAGCCATCGTTCTCGGCGACCGACGCGAGAGCTTCGAATCGATCGAAAGCGCTTCCGCGCGGCTGGCGCGAGGCCTGCTCTGCGCGGGCGTGGGCAAGGGAACGCGAGTGGGCGTCCTCTTCCCGAACGGACCGGATTGGGCCACGGCCTTTTTTGCAGCTGCGCGAATCGGCGCCATCACGGTTGCCCTGAACACCTTCTACCAACCGAGAGAGCTCGCGTGGACCTTGCGACACGCCGACGTCCACACCCTGCTCACGGTCGATCACTTTCTGAGCAACGACTACCTGGCGAGTCTCGAACACGCGTTTCCGAAGATTGACGACTCGCGGAAGGACGCGCTGTACCTGGCGGACGCACCTCATCTGCGACAGATCTTCGTGTGGGGCGACTGCGACCGCAGCTGGGCACGACCGGCTGCCGACTTCGAAGCGCTGGCGGAGTCGTCGAGGGTCGACGACGACTTCCTCGCATCGGTCGAAAGTGCCGTCACGCCCTCGGATTCCCTCCTGATCGTCTACACCTCCGGCAGCACCGCGGATCCCAAGGGCGTCCTACACACACACGCAGCGGTGCTGCGTCACTCGCGAGAGCTCGCGACCCTTCGCGGTCTTCGGGAGAGCGACCGGGTCTGGCTGCCCATGCCTCTGTTCTGGATCGGTGGCGTTGCATTCGGTCTGTTGGGCAACATGCACGTCGGTGCGACCTCGGTATTCGACGGTCCCTTCGAGGCAGGGCGGACTCTCGAAGTGCTGGAGCGAGAGCGTGTCACGATCTCCACCGCCTGGCCTCACTACGTCAAAGCCATGCAGGAACATCCGGATTTCGCGCATCGCGATCTTTCGGCCTTTCGAAGCGGCGACACCCGGGACGCTCTGCAACCCCAGCCCGAGCGGGATCCGGGACTTCAGGCCCAGCCCTTCGGCATGACCGAGACCTGTGGGCCACACACCTTCGGAGACATAACGAAGGATCTGCCCGAGAAGCTGCGCGGCAGCTTCGGAGTTCCGCTGGCCGGCGTCGAGCACAAGATCGTGGATCCCGAGACCGGCGAGTCTCTGCCCGAAGCAGCCGAGGGAGAGACCTGTGTGCGGGGCTGGAGCCTCATGCAGGGGTTGTACAAGAAGGAGCGCGAGGAGACCTTCGACCGGGACGGTTATTACCACACCGGCGACGGCGGCTACCTCAAGGATGGGAGCCTCTACTTCACCGGCAGGCTCGGTGACATGATCAAGACCGGTGGGGCCAACGTCGCACCCAGCGAGGTCGAGGCGGTGATCCTGGAGTGCCCTGAAGTGCTCGAAGCCTATGTCGCAGGCGTCCCCGATCCTGTCCGGGGGCAAATCGTCGCCGCCGCGGTGGTGCTACGGCCCGACCAGCAGCTTGCTGAAGAAGAGCTCGGGGGACGCCTCAAGAGTCAGCTCTCCGCATTCAAGCTGCCCAGGCTGCTGGCCTTCTTCGAGCAAGAAGTCCTGCCTTATCGTCCCAACGGTAAGATCGACAAGCTCGGCCTGGTGGCCGTGCTCGCCGACCGCATACGCGGCAACGAAGCCCAGCAGCCTGGGGGATGATCGCTGCGCCGCACAGTGCAGCGCGGCAGAGCACGAGCTGAAATACTCCCTCTTGATTCGGGCGACCAATTCCGTTTGCCGAGAATGTGACTTCGCATATCGGCTCCGCACGGGAGTCAGCGATCGGATGAGAGAATGGGAGGATGAGAGGAGGCGAGGAATGGAGCTCAACGGGAAAGTTGCCGTCATCACGGGTGCCGCCAGTGGAATCGGCTTCGGTCTGGCGGAGCAGGCTGCGAGCCGAGGGATGAAGCTGGTGCTGGCCGACGTCGAAGAGGCTGCGCTTCGGGATGCAAGAGGCAGAGTCGCAGGACGCGGCGCCACCGCCCTGGCCGTTCCCACGGACGTGAGAGTGGCAGACGAGGTCGAGGCCCTCGCCACAGCAGCCTTCGACGAGTTCGGCTCGGTCGATCTCCTCTGCAACAACGCCGGGGTCAATCTGACTGTCGCGCGTCCCGTATGGGAGTTCTCGCCGGATGACTGGGAGTGGGTGATCGGCGTCAACATGTGGGGCGTGATCCACGGCCTGCGAGCCTTCCTGCCTCGAATGATGGAGCAGTCGACGCAGTCACACATCTTGAACACGGCGTCCAGTGCCGGTCTGATATCCGGTCCTGGTCTGGCCATCTACAAGCTGACCAAGCACGCCGTCCTATCGTTGTCTGAGACGATGTTTCACGATCTCAAGGGAGTGGGGGCGCGGGTCGGCGTCTCCGTCTTCTGTCCCGGAGTGGTGAAGACCGGAATCCGGGAGGCGTCGCGCAACCGGCCGACTGCGCTCGGAGAGGAGCGCCCCCGATCGGCGGATCAAGAGGCGGTCGAGCGGATGTTGCGAGAGAGTCCGGGAATATCGGGCTCGGAGGCGGGTGAGATTGCGCTCCGGAGTCTGGAGTCCGGGCTGTTCTACATCTTCACCGATCCGAGTGCCGTCGAGTCGGCGCGCGAGCGCCTCGACGGCATCGAGGCGGGCGTTCCTCCAAGCGTCGCGCTGACATTCAGCGGGCCAAACGACGCGCCGGCGCCTTCTCGAGACGAGTGAGGTGGATTCCAAAGCCGATGCCCACGCGGGGCGAGGTCGACCCTTCGAAGCCTTCCCGGGTCTAGCAGGCTGCGTCGCTCATCCAACGGGCTGCCACGGTGAATCGTCGGGAAGGCTCCCGTCCACGTCTTTGAAGCCGTATGCGTCGGCTATGCCGCGTGACGTCACGGCCCGTCCGCTGTACCGCATGACCTCGGGATCCCCCGCGAGTGCGACCACCGCTCGGCCCGTGAAGCGCAGCGACTCGGCGCCGGCCAGATCGAAGCCGGTCAGCTGTAACACCCGCTCGGTCTTCACGACGTTGGGCCACAGCGAGACGATGGCGATGCCGTGCGCCGCGAGAGGCCGGGCCGCCTCCTTCGTGATCCGGTCGAGCGCAGCCTTGCCGACCCCATACACCAGATGGTGAAAGAAGCGGATCGCACCCGCAGAGCTGATGTTGACGATCAGACCACGCCCTCGTGGGACCATCATCCGCGCCGCGCAGTGGGTTCCCACGTAGGACGAACGAGTTCCCACATCGATCATGGCGTCCCAATCCGTGAGCGGCGTCTCCCAGAAGGGGATCTTCGGGTCGACTTTCGGCGGCACGCGGAAGGCGTTGTTGACGAGCACGTCGAGCTCGCCGGCCTCGCCGGACACGCGCTCGAACAACGCCTCCACTTGTGCGTCGTCGGCGTGGTCGCAGACTACCGGCACGCCCTTTCCTCCGAGAGCTTCGATCTCGGCGACCGTCGACTCCAGGCTTCCAGCAATCGGGCCCGAGCCTTCCTCGAACGTACGCCCGGTCACGTAGACCGTCGCACCGGCCGCAGCGAGCTCGAGGGCGCAGCCCTTTCCGATCCCGCGACTGGCGCCGGTCACGATCGCAATCTTTCCGTCGAGCGAGCTCATCACAGGTCTTTCCATCTCCAATGGCTGTATTCTGCGTTGGGCAATAGTGGATCGCCACAACATTTTCGATTCCTCTTCACTACAGTGACTGAAGGGATCCTTTTTCACGTCGCCGTCCGGTTCGGGACATGACGCTGCGAGAGTTGGAGGTGAGAGTTGGAGGGCAAAGAGATGACAGAGAATCGGACCGGACCGCTGGCGGGTCTTCGCGTTGTAGAGCTGGCCGGCATCGGTCCAGGGCCCTTCTGCGGCATGCTCTTCTCCGATCTCGGCGCGGACGTCGTGCGCGTGGACCGTGCGTCGGATGCGCGAAGGTCCGAGCCCCAGCCGAGCGTGCTGGGGCGTGGTCGCCGCTCCGTCGCGATCGACCTCAAAAGCGACGACGGGCTCGCCACCCTGATGCGGCTCGTGGAGGGCGCGGACGCGATGTTCGAGGGCTTCCGTCCCGGTGTGGCGGAACGTCTGGGCTGCGGTCCCGACGCCTGTTTGGCGCGCAACCCCCGACTGGTCTACGGACGCATGACGGGCTGGGGCCAGACGGGCCCCTGGTCGAAGATGGCGGGGCACGACATCAACTACATCGCGCTCTCGGGCGCGCTCGGAGCGATCGGGCGAGCGGGCGAGGCGCCGGTTCCGCCGCTGAATCTCGTCGGCGACTTCGGTGGCGGCGGCATGCTGCTCGCATTCGGAATCCTCGCGGCACTGCTCGAGGCGCGGGAGTCGGGCTGCGGCCAGGTCGTGGACGCCTCGATGGTGGAGGGCAGTGCGCTGCTGACGACCATCGTCTTCGAGATGATCGGGATGGGTGGCTGGAATCGAGAGCGAGGAACCAACATCCTCGACGGCGGCTCCCCCTACTACGACGTGTACCGGACGCTGGACGGCGAGTATGTGAGCCTGGGATCCATCGAGCCTCAGTTCTTCGCAGAGCTCGTCGAGAAGCTCGAGCTCGATTACGACCCCGCCCAGCAGGCCGATCAAAGAGCCTGGCCCGAGCTGCGCAAACAGATCACCACGACCGTGGCGAGCCGCACGCGCGCCGAGTGGGACGAGTACCTGGCGGGGAGCGACGTCTGTTTCGCGCCGGTCCTCCACCCGACCGAGGCGCCGCACCACCCTCACAATGTGGCGCGCGGCAGCTTCATCGAGGTCAGCGGCGTCGTCCAGCCGGCCCCGGCCCCGCGCTTCTCCCGAACACCGACATTGCCGCCGCGGCCGGCGCCGGCGGCGGGCGAGCAGAGCGCCGAGGTTCTCGGAGACTGGGGCTTCGAGGCCGCGGAGATCGAGAGGCTCGTCGCGGGGGGTGCCATCGTCTGAATGCCGCGCGGGCACTGTGAGCGCGCACCCGCTCTGGGCAGCGACGCGCGGGGAAGCGGGTCTGACGGTCCGCGTCCCGCGAACTCTCGACGACACCCCGGCCACGCAAACTTCGCTCATGGCGCGCTGTTGGTCGTCCTATCCCTGCGAACACTGCGAAGTCGACATCTGAGTGCGCAGAGGGGATCATGTCGAGGTCTTCGGAGGCGAAAGGGTAGAGCGATGAATCGACGACCTGTTCTGGTCGGAATCGGGCGCACGGAGTACTCGAGGAATTCCGGCCGTACGACCCTGGCCATGGCCGCAGAGGCTGCGCGCGAAGCACTGGCGGATGCCGGCATGGACTCCCGCGACGTGGACGGTTTCTCGACCTTCGCCGCCGGCGACTCGACGTCTGCTGTGGTGGTGGCCCACGCCATCGGGATCGATCAGCTGCACTGGAACATCGACCTCTTGGGGGGTGGGAACTACGCGACGAGCATCGTGAGCAATGCGGCGATGGCGGTCGAAGCCGGCGCCTGCGAGGCGGCCCTGGTGTTTCGCTCGCTCAACGGTCGCTCGGGCCACCGTTTCGGTCGCGCCGATGGTGAGCTCTCGGTCGGCGGGAGCCGCCAGTTCACCGGTCCGCACGGTTACCTGACTCCGCCGCAGTGGATCGCGCTCTGGGCGCAGAAGCACCAGGCGGTCTACGGGAGCACTTGTGAGGACCTGGGCCAGATCGCCATTACGCAACGGACCCACGCCGGCCCGAACCCCCACGCGCTGCAACGCGAGCCGATCGATATGGACGACTATCTGGCAGGCCGATGGATCAACGAGCCGTTTCGCATCTTCGATTGCGCCCTCGAGATCGATGGCGCCGTGGCAGTGGTCGTCACCACGGAAGAGCGGGCGCGCGATCTCCGCCAGAAACCCATCGGCATTCTGGGTCATGTGGAGGCCATGGGGCACGGCGGTTCCTTCGATCACTGGCCCGACTACACCACCATGTACTCCCACGAAGCCGCTCCTCTGCTCTGGGATCGAAGCGGCGTCGGGCCCGATGACGTCGACCTGGCCTGCATGTACGACTGCTTCACCTACACCGTCATGGCGACCATGGAGGACTTCGGGTTCTGCGAGAAGGGCCAGGTAGGCGCCTACTTCTCCGAGGGGCGCGCGAGCTACGGGGGAGATGTTGTCGTGAATCCCCACGGCGGACTCATCTCCGAGGGCTACATCCACGGACTGAACCACACCTACGAGGCGGTCCTGCAGCTGCGTCACCAGGCCGGTGATCGCCAGGTCGACGGGGCAGAGCTGGCACTGGTGACCGCCGGTGCGGGTCCCGTTGGTGGCGCGATGATCCTGACGGGGGCGAGCTGATGGACGTCTCGATTCCGCCGCAGCCCGTTCCGGACGCCGATACCCTGGGCTTCTGGGAAGCGACCGCGGCGGGCGAGCTCGCGATCTGCCGCTGCACGGCCTGCCGGCTATGGATGCAGCCGCCGCTCGAGCGCTGTCGGGTCTGCAGCGCACAGACACGCTTCGAGAAAGTCTCGGGTGACGGCACGATCTGCAGCTTCACGGTGATCCACCACCCCGCCGTACCGGGATTTCTCGAGGATCTCCCCTACGTCGTGGCGATGGTGGAGCTCGTGGAGCAGAAGGGCCTGCTTCTCCCCACCCGGCTGCTCGATGCCAAGCCCGACGAGGTGGGGATCGGTCAGCGCGTGGCCGTCGAGATCACGGACCTTCCGGGTGGAGACTACCGCGTGCCCACGTTTCGTATCGTCGGCTAGGCGGGCTGAGCCGGCTCCTCTCCGGATCGCGCCCGGACATCGCCCGAGCTCGACCCTGCCTCCTGCGTGGCGGTCCGACCCTCTCCGAAACCCCGTCAGACCGCGATCCCGTAGAGCTTCGCGGCGTTGTCCTGCAGCACCAGCCGCAGCTTCTCCGGCGAGTCGCCGACCGCCGCCGCGACCCTGGAGACGGGCTCCGGATACAGGCAGGTGGGGTGCGGGAAATCGGTCATGAACATGAACTTCTCGGGCCCGAGCAGCTCGATGGAGGGCTGCAGCGTCTTCGACTCGAACCAGACCGAGGCCCAGATGTGGTCCTGGAAGTACTCCGTCGGCCTGCGCTTTACGTGCCTCATCTCGGTCGGGATCATCTCATCGAGCTGGTACTCGAGCGCCTCGAGTACGAAGGGAATCCAGCCCGCGCCGCTCTCGACCGACGTAATCTTCAGCTTGTCGTACTTGTCGAAGAGCCCGCTGTAGCAGAGGTTCGCAATCGTCGTCGCATTGCTCGTGTACATCGAGATCGCTGCGACCGCCAGGGCCCGTTCCGGCCCATAGCTCTGCCAGGGCACGGCGAAGGGATTGAAGGCGGTCGAGCCGCCGATGTGAAAATTGACGACCCGACCCGTCTCGTTGCAGAAGTCCCAGAAGGGCTCCCAGTGGGGCTCCGTGAAATCGGCCAGGCCCTGAAGCTCCGGCTTCTCTCCGATGGTGAAGCCCGTGAAACCCAGGTCGTGGCAGCGCTGCATTTCCTTGACGCACTCGCCCATGTCCCATTCCGGAATCAGCGCCTGGGGGAGCAGCCGGCCGCCGGACTGCTCCTGCACCTCCGCCATTCCCGTGTTGTAGAGCTTGAGGATCTCCAGGGCGAAAGCCCGATCCTCGATGGCGAGGAACTTGTTGGCCTGGAAGCCGGCGGCGTTGGGGTAGAGGATCTGGTACTGGATGCCCTGCCGATCCAGCATCGCCAAGCGCCCGGCCGGATCGCTCGCCGCCCGGTTCATCTCGTCGAAGCGGGTGAACGACAGCCGCCCCTTCATCTTGCTCCCGTCGGAAGCGACCACGCACAGGCCGATCTGCCCCCAGTCCTGGTCGCCCTCGATGACCCACCGGTCCTCGCCGTCGATGCGCCTCACCTGAGGCACCCGCGACCTGATCGACGCGGAAGCGTTGCGCGTCCACAGGTCCGCCGGCTCGGTGTAGTGCGAATCGGTGTCGATGATCTGTAGGCCCTCGACGCTCTCGGGAAGCGCGTCCCGGTCCTGGCTGGTGGTCATGGAACGTCTCCTTCGCGATGGGGAAGAGTCACCCGGGATGCCGCGGCGGCTCCGAGGGCGAGCCGCCCGCTGGGTTCTGGGGTTCGAAGCGGCCGCGTCCGGCGCACCACTTCATCAACTCGAACGAGAATCTGGGGCCGGGGCCGGGGCCGGGGCCGGGGAGCGAAAGTGGGGCATCACCTCTTCGGCGAAGAGCTTCAGCCGCCGCTTGTTCTCCTCGACGGTCACGTAGGGCGGCGTGCCGAGGGTGAACATCAGGTGCTTGTATCCCATGTCCTGGAACATCTTCACGCAGGAGCGGACGCGATCCGGATCCCCCGCGACCCAGATCTTGTCCCAGACCATCTCCACGTCGAGCGCCTTGTTCCCCTTCAGGTAGCGGTCCTTCCAGAAGGAGTAGCTGGCGGCGAACTCGCCGGTTCGCTCCAGCGGCGCGCTCCCCTTGTTGATGATCGTCGGCGCCTGCTGGAAGGACAGAGAGCGCTCGGCCATCTCCCGAGCCTCCTTCATCGTCTCCGCGAGGATCAGCCCGCGCTGGACGCCAAGCTGGGAGTTGCTCACGTCGTGGCCGTTCTCTTCGGCAATCTTGTGCCACTCCTCGCTGGCGCGCTTGCAGCGGCCGAAGGTCGCCAGCGCCTCCGTGAAGAAGGGGATGCCCATCGCCGCATAGCGCGCCACGGTTTCCGGGCTCACCGCAGCCGTCCACATCGGCGGATGCGGCCGCTGGAGTGGCTTCGGAAGCACTTCTACATCTTCGACCTTGAAGAACTTGCCGTCGTAGGAGAAGGGTCCGTCAGCCCAGGCCAGCTTCAGGATCTCGAGCGCCTCGTCGGTCCGTTCGCGCGCCTCCTCGAGCGAGCGCTGGAAGCCGTTGAACTCCCAGCCCTGGTAGCCGCGGCCGAAGCCGTACATCAGCCGTCCGCCAGAGAGCAGATCGACCATCGCCGCGTCTTCGGCCGCCCGCAGCGGGTTGTGGAAGGGCAGCACCACGACGCCCGAGCCGATCTTGATCCGCGAGGTGCGCGCGGCGACGAAGGACGCGAAGTTCATGATCGAGGGGCAGATCCCGTAGTTGCGGAAGTGGTGCTCCGCGATCCACGCCCCGTCGAAGCCGAGCTCCTCGGCGTACTCGATCATCTCCATCTCGTACTTGTAGACCTGCTGATGGGTCCACTCGTCTTCCGGCCAGTGGAGCAGGTGAAAGGTGTGGAACTCCATGCTCGTCTCCTCCGCGATCCCGCGCTGGGGATCCAGGGTCCTCGGATCTCTTGTATAACTTCTTATATACATGTTAGAGTTACATCATGTCAACCAGCGTCGCGGATCTGAAGCCGAAGCCGAAGACAGCGACCCGCCGCCTGCCGCGCGAGCAGCGGCGGGAGGCCATCCTGGCGGGGGCGACCCGGGCCTTCGCCCGGGCCGGCTTCGCGGCCACCTCGATGTCGGATGTGGCATCGGCGTCGGGCATCACCCAGCTCATCGTGTACCGCCACTTCGAATCGAAGGCGAACCTCTACCGCGCCGTGCTCGAAGGGGTCTCGTCGCAGCTCGCCGAAGGGTTCGACGGCGAGCGGGGCACCGCACAGGACCGTGGTGGCCTCGGCCTCGGGCTGCGATCCGTGCTCGAGGCCGCTCGCCAGGATCCCGAAGGTTTCCAGCTGCTCTGGCGCCATGCGGCGCGGGAGCCGCTGTTCTCCTGCTACGCGTCGGAGCTGCGCGAGCGGGCCGTCGCCACCGTCGAGCTATCGCTCCGCAAGCGCTTCCCGTCCGCCCCGCTGCCCTGGGCCGCGCACGCTGTAGTGGGCTATCTCGTCGAATCCGTGCTGGTGTGGCTGGAGTTCGGAGACTCCGCCCGCGACGACCTCTTCGTCAACGCGACGAACGAGGCGATGAAGGCAGGAGTGCGGGCCTGGTCGATACAGGACTGAGGGCGACGAGCCGCCGCACGCCCTCGGCGTCCTCGGCTCGACGCAACCGGCGCGCGGACCAGCACTCAAAGCAACCCGTAGAGCCTTCCCGCGTTCTCGCACGTCATGGCTCGGCGATCCGCATCGGGCAGGGATCCGAAATGCGCCTCGATGGCACGTTGCGAGTGGGGCCATGTCGTGTCCGAGTGTGGATAGTCCGACGACCACATGATGTTCCCCGAGCCGACGAGGTCGTAGGTGCGCATGCCCGCGAGATCCTCTTCGAAGGTGGCCAGGATCTGGCGGTGGAAGTAGTGCGACGGGCGCTCGGGAAGGGTCGACCCGGCCCAACGACCCTGCTTCTCCATCACGTTGTCCATGCGCTCGATGAAGTAGGCCAGCCAGCCGATGCTTCCTTCCGCGATGACGATGCGAAGCTCGGGATGCCGTTCCAGGGTCCCGCCGAAGATCAGCATGGCGATCGACTCCGCGATGCTCATCGGTGCCGTGCTGACCCATGTCTCGAGCGTCCCGGGGGCGGTACTCGCGGAGTACGAGCGGCTCTTGTCCGTTTGTCGGCTGGCCCCGATGTGGAGGGCGACCGGCCGCCCCTGCTCGGCAGCGGTCGCCCAGAAGCGGTCGTAGCTGACATCGGTGATGGGGAAGTTCGCGCCCTCGACCCCGAGGAAGAGCCCGCGCAGGCCCGGCACGTCGGCGGTTCGCTCCGCTTCCTTGACCGCCTCCGTCGGATCGTGTGTGGGCACAACGGCCAGCCCGACGTAGCGCTCCGGCGCCACAGCGCAGAACTCGGCCAGCCAGTCGTTGTAAGCCCGAACCAGGACGATGCTAAGCTCGGGGTCCCGAGCCCCTGCAGCGCCGTCGCCGTACAGCACCTGCGCGTCGATTCCATCCAGATCGAGGTCTGCCAGCCGCGCCTTGGGATCGTGGCAGCCCGGTCGCATTTCCTCGAAGCGGATCAGCTTCCTCTCAGCGAGCTGCTCGGGTGTCTTGCCGGCGGCGGAGCCGAGAACTGTCAGAGGCGTCGGTGGCCCCCCGTCGACCTGCCAGGCATCCCAGTCGTCGAGGGAGACGATCCGGGGAGCGCGCTCGCGGAATCGCTGCGGGACGCGCGAGGCGTAGAGGTCACGCGGCGAGTTGACGTGCGCATCGGCATCGATGATTCGGTATTCCATGTCGCGTCGTCCTTTCGGCTTCCCCCGTCTCGCATTCTAGCCTGAAGTTCCGCTCGCAATAGGGGCCCGAATCTCACGCACAGGTGTGAAATCGGGGCCTGTTCTGCAAGCGGAACTTCAGGTCAAGGCGCCAACTTCTGGAGCCGCTCGACGGCCTCGAAGTACTCCTCGACGAGCGTGTAGATTACCTCGCGCGTCGAGCGGACCTCATTCACCAGACCGATCACCTGACCGCCGGCATTGAACGCCACAGCCTGGGAACGATTGGCATAGCGTGCAGCACGCGATACGGCCTCGGAGGTCACCATGTACTGCATTGGCATCCCGAGCGGCTCCGGTGCATCCGCCACATCCCATGCATCCGTCCAGGCGTTGCGCAGCATGCGGTTCGGCTTGCCTGTGAACGAGCGCGAGCGAACGGTATCGCCGGTTCCGGCTCGCAGGTACGACGCCTGCTGCGCGGGCTGGAGATCTGCCTCTTCGACGAGCAGCCAGAGTGAACCCGTCCAGACGCCCTCGGCGCCCATGGCAAGGGCCGCCGCGATCTGCTCTCCGGTTCCGATACCGCCGGCGGCGAGCACTGGTGTTGGCGACACCGCCTTGATGACTTCTGGCCACAAAACCACACTGCCGACCTCTCCCGTGTGTGCGCCGCCTTCGTGTCCTTGAGCGATGATCAAGTCGACGCCCGCAGCATTGTGGGAGAGGGCGTGTCTGATGTTCCCACTCAGGGCCGCGACGAGTCGTCCTGATTCTCGAACCTCAGCGATGACCTCGGCGGGTGGCGTGCCCAGCGCGCTGGCAATCAGTCGCACCTTCGGGTGGGTGAGGGCGGTCTGCACCTGGGACTTCGCCGTCGAATCGACCCACCCGATGAGTTCACGAGCGCTCTCGCCCTCGGGCAGCTCCGGCACGCCGTGCTCCTTCAGCAGGCGGCTCGCGAAGTCCCGGTGCCCGGGCGGGATCATCGCCGCCAGCTTCGCTTCGAGCTCGGCGGGGTCCCCCTGCGCCTTGGCTTCCTGGCCGCTCGGCATGACGACGTCGACGCCGTATGGACGGTCGCCCACATGGGAGTCGATCCAGCTCAGCTCGACCTCCAGCTGGTCGGTACTAAAGCCCAATGCGCCCAGGACACCGAAGCCACCGGCCTGGCTGACCGCAGCGACGACATCCCGACAATGGCTGAAGGCAAAGATCGGCAGCTCGATCCCGAGACGATCACAGATGGATGTCTTCACGCCGCGCTACTCCTCGCTGTTGGCCTATTGGAATCTGGAACCGCCTTTTCGCGACCGCCGCCAACGATCATTCTGTCAGACCAGTGCCTAGCTGGGCAACCCCACGCCGCCCTGGCGCCACCCGCCCAACCGCCGTGCTACAGTCGGCCTCTTCAACGGTGGAGCCCACGGGAGGTCTGTCATGCTCGACTTCGTAGCCCTTCGCGTCTCGCGTCGAGCTTTCTTGGAAGGAGCGGTCGCCTTGGGCGGCGCGCTGCTACTGCCGCCTCGCGCCGCTTGGTCCGCAGGGAAGTTCCGCGCATCCGAGACCGCGCGCACGGCCATCGCCGAGAGCCCTCTCGTCTATATCGCGCCGCTGCGCGGCGACGGCAGCGAGAGCAGCTGTCACGCCGAGGTCTGGTTCGTCCCCGATGGTGAGGATCTCCTGGTGGTCACGACACTGGAACGCTGGCGGGCTCGGGCCGTGAAGCGCGGTCTCGATCGAGCCCGCCTCTGGGTCGGGGACTTCGGCCCCTGGAAGAAGTCCCAAGGCAAGTTCAAGACCGCGCCCACCTTCCTCGCCCGCGCCGAGTTCGTATCCAACGCCGACGCCGCAATCGAGCGCGCGCTGGCTGGTTTCGGGTCCAAGTACCCCGACGGTTGGGAGAATTTTGGTCCAAGGTTCCGCTCCGGTCTCGCCGACGGAAGCCGCGTTCTGATTCGCTACCGCCCCGTCGCCGCCTGAGCCCGAAACCCTCGGGTTCTCAAACTCGTCTGCTGGCCCTGATTCGATGGCCCGCGCGAGTGGTCACAGCCGTTCTGCCAAGGACTTCGACACTCGGTCCGCTTGGGCTGCAAGCCAAGGCGCCCGATCGCTTCAGTAACCCTGTCGAAGAAGATCGAATCGTTGTAGAGATCCATCCGGCTCCAGATCCAGGCAGCCTCAGCTCCGCTCCAGAATCGAGAGCCCGGCCAGGGTCACAGCTCCGATCGGCAGCAAGAGCGGGGTGCGCGGCTCGGTAATGGGCGCCGGCTTGCGGCGGGAACCGGGGCGGCTCCCCCGTAGGCTGGCCAGAGTGCACTCTAAGGGAGCAGGCGCCCGGCGCGTCCGAGGCGGGGCCCCCAGTAGACGTGGTCGAAACCAACACGCTCGACCCTCTTCCCGCTCGACGGTGCGTGGATGAAGTGGCGATTGCCTTCGTAGACGGCCACGTGAGAGGTCTTGGTGCCACTCAGCCGAAAGAAGAGCAAGTCGCCAGGCTGCAGCGCGTCCAGTGAGATCGGGGTGGCCCGCCGTTCCAGTTCGCGAACCGACCGCGGCATTCCACGAACGCCCGCGCGCCGATAGCTGTAGACCACGAGGCCACTGCAGTCGAATCCTGCCTCGGGAGTACTGCCGCCGTAATGGTAGCGTTTGCCTAACACTTCGCGTGCCGTGTCTACCACGACCGCGCGCACGGCCTTCGGGCTCGCGCCACGGGGAAGGGGAGGAGGTGGCTCCGGCATGGGGGCCGATGCGCAGCTGGCCAGGAGGGCTATCGCCAGGACGAACGCCACCGCCGGCGCGAGCGAAGTCGTGTAGCCAGAATGGAAGCCGTTTCCGTTCATCGTCCCGTCATCGGACGACCGAGCCCGGTCGATTAGTCCGATTTCTGGGCGGCCGAGGAGGCCCCCCCCATGACGAAGCTCCGCGAACAGATCTTGGGTCGGCTTGAGGGGCACCTCCGCACCGCTGCCGTTGGTCGAATTGAAAGTCTGGGAGGTCACCCGGCTCGGCTGCCGTGCGAGGTCGCGAAGATCGTGCTTCGAGGCCCTTACCTCGATCGCGAAGGCTCGAATATCCGTACCAGGACTATCGTCCCTGGATCGAGCAAATCCTGCAATTTCGATCTGATTGACATGCTGTTCTCAGGTTCAGGCAGTCAACGCAACACACTCGCCAATTGTCTGTCCGTCCTATTCACCATCTGACATTGCGCCGCCTATCCGACGTCAAACGGAAGACACAGTCTGAATTCTCTATCTGCGAGGACGACATCGCGGTGACGTTGTGGAGGTTGCGCCTGATCCACGAATGCCACCCCGCTGAGCCGCGCGGCTCAGTGCGCGGGCGAGGCGGGAAGCGCGCGATTCGCGTAGTCGAAGTCCTCGGTCTGCAGGACCTTGCCGTTCTCGTCCACGACCGAGACCGTCCAGGTTCCGACCCAGATCGACTCGAGATTCTTGGTCGACCAGACGCGCCAACGCGGACCGCCTACCTCGAACGGCACCTCCCCCATAAGCTGCCCGTTGAACGCCCAACGGTGTGTCACGGTCTGGCCCTGCATCCCCATCAGCTCGGTGAAGAAGAAGACCATCGAGTTGTCGTTCATCAGCGAGTGGACCTGGTCGACGGGCTCACGATCGACCACGCCGGTGGTGACCATTGCGCGCGCGATGTGGGCGCGGGTCATGTCGGGCGCGTGGGTCTCGAGGCTATCGGAGAACGCGAGTGCGCTGTTCAGTGCGAGAGTGAAGAATGCTGCGATCCCGAAGATTCGGCTCAAGGTCATGGCTTGGCTCCTGTTTTGGGGATGGACCCCGTGGTCCTTTCGGATCGGGAGCCCGCCGCCGCCGCTTGAGCGACTCCGACCTGGGCGTCCACCGGTCGGGGGCGTATCGCCCCGCTAGGCGAGCCGCGCCAGCCCCGCAAAGAGCGGGGACAGGATGGCCGAAGCCAACCGGAATCGGCGGGGACGGAGGTCGCGGCCGCGCAGTCCTCGGCGGAGTCGGCGAACGGATTCTCCTACCGGATGACGCCGAGGCCCTTGGCTCCGCGGAGAGGCAATTTGAGCGGCCTTTTCCGCACCACCGCTGAGCACTCTTTCACCAAGCCGCTCATAGGCGGTGGCAAGAATGCGGTGTGAAGTCGCAGCGGTGCTCGACTCGGGCGGAAGCTGGGCAATGCCCTCGGCCGCAACCGGGATCGGGCCGATCCCCAATCGCTCGACACGGCTTCACATCTTTCAGGGGGGTCCATCGACCGGGTCGACGATGGATGATCCGGGCTACGCGTCGACTACTGACCGGACGGGCTCTCCGCGGGCGGCTCGTCGAGGGTGGGCGGCGGGGGAGCCGCAACGTTCCGGATGGCCGCGTCGTGCTGTTCTCCGGTGATCACGATCACTTCCGAACTCTGGATCGTCACCTGGGCGTTCGTACGGTGATCCTTCAACGAGACGGCGCCGCCCTTCTGGGTCTCGACCTTGGTCGTGTAGTAGGTATTTCCCGAGCCTGGGTCCCTGACCTGGTAGTAGGTAGTACAGCCGAACAGGACGGCCGAGAGGAGTAGTACGATTGCGAGTCTCATGTGATGGGTCTCCTGGAATTCTCAGACCGGATTCTGCGTTGCGCCGGGCTCGCGACCACATTAGCTCGCGACCCGGGCGCCATCCACCACGGCGTTGCGGCGGATGCGACTCGCCGCTCGGGGCTCGGGGCTCGACGTGAACGCGTCTAGACCGGCAGGACGCCTCAGAATCGATCGGGCGAGCCGCTCGCCATGACCGACCGAAGTGATGATCAGCTGGAGGCCGGCTCATCGAACCAGCCGATCATCCACGCCGGGATCAGGGCCAGCGTGAAGAGCAGCGCGACGGCGAGGAAACCGTCCTGTAAGGCCAGCGAGCTGGCCCGCCGAGCTGTCGGGTGAAGTTGATCGATCCCGAAGCCTGGCTCATGAGTGCCTCCGGGATCGATCGGAGTGCCGCCACGTTCAACGCCGGCATGATCACTGCGAGCCCCACCCGGCCCAGGATGATCCAGCCGACAAGCGTTGCGTAGGGTGTGTTCACATCGGCGTGTCCCATCAGGAATACGGAGATTCCGAACAGCATGACACCCGCCATCATCGGCCATCGCAGTGGCACCAGGTCCGACAACCTTCCAGTGAGCGGGAAGATCATCGTGAGTATGAGTCCAGCGGGCATCAACAGCACACCCGAGTCCGTCGGAGACATGCCCTGCACGACCTGTGAGAAAAGGGGGACCAGATAGGTGGACCCGAAAATGCCTGCGCCGGAGATGAAGCCGATCAGCGAGATCACCGAGAAGCCGGGAAACTTGAAGAGCCGCAGGTCGATCAACGGCTCCTCCGTGTGCATCTCCCAGTAGAGAAATCCAGCTCCGGAGAGCAGCGCGATCGCCAGACAGGTCTGGATCCACGCGTCACCCCACCCCTCTCGGCTGCCGTTGGAGAGCCAGCTCAAGAGAAAGCCCAGAAACAGGCTGAGCAGGACCAGCCCCGCCCAATCGAAGCGTACGGGCGGCGCGTCGGGGTCGCGGCCCGGCTCGAAGACGAGGCCGAGCGGGATCGCGGCAGCGCAGATCGGGAGGCCGGCGAAGAAGACGGAGCGCCATCCGATCTCGTCGATGAGCCAGCCGCCGAGCGCGGGACCGATAGCTGGACCGAGCACGGCCCCCATCGCGTAAAGACCCATGGCGCGGCCGCGCTGGTCCGCCGGAAATACCTGGAACATCACCACCATGGTCAGAGGCTGGATGACCCCCACGGCCGCACCCTGAAACAGGCGCGACAGGATCAGAATGTTCTCGTCCGGGCTGATCCCCCCGAGTATGGATGCGGCCCCGAATGCGATCATCCCCGTGACATAGGTGAAGCGCGCGCCCAACCTTTGCAGGGCCCGGGAGCTGAGCAACATGCTCCCAGTCATCGCGGCCAGGAAGGCTGTGGAGAGCCACTGGGCGCGATCCTGTCCAATCCCGAACACGCCCATGACCTCGGGGATGGCGACATTGACGATCGTCGACGAGAGCAGCGCGGACATGGTGCCGAGCATCAATGTGCAGGTGACGATGTAGCGATAGCCGGGGCCCCAGCGGCGTGTTAGTTGCTCAATCGTCGCGGACATCGATATCGACCACCACCATCATCCCCGGCCGCAACAGCTCGGCCTGTTGATCCAGACTGATCCTCACCCGCAGCCGCTGTGCGATCTTCGTGAAGTTCCCGCTGGGATTCGGGCTCGGGAGCAACGCGAATTGGCTGTTCGCCGCATTGCCGATGCGCTCGACAGAGCCATGGAAGACGCTGTCCGGATACGCGTCGACCCGGACCTCGACCTGCTGGCCGACGGCCAGATGACGAATCGCCGTCTCCTTGATGTTCGCCTGCGCCCAGATCTTCTCGGGATCGTGGATGCTGACCAGCCGCTGACCCGGCCTGATGTACTCCCCGACCTTGACGAAGCTGGCATCGACCACCCCCCCGAGCGGGCTGCGAACCGCACGATCCTCGAGATCCAGCCGTTGCCGGCCGATCAGTGCTCGCAGCCCCTCGGCCTTCGCCTCGAGGCCGGCGAGCTCGCTCGCGAGCACGCCGATCTCGGCGCGCGCGGCCTCGGCCTCGGTCAGCGCCGCTTCCGCTTCCATCACCTCCGCGGTGGCTCGAAGCTGCTTCTGCTCCCCGGTCCTGAATTCCTTGAGCAGCTGCTCGCGCCTGGAAAGGGAGATCGCCTCGCGCGCGATCAGAAGCTCCGCCCGCTCGAATTCCGCGCGTCGGAATTGCAGATCCGCCTCCGCCGCCTGGAGCGCAGCACGCGTGGCATTCAGGTGGGAGCGCTGGGATTGGGCGTGTCCCGATGTCTGGCGGTCGATCATCTCTCGCCGCGCTACAGTCGTTGCGGCCTCCTGCTCGACGACGCGCAGATGCGCGACGGATTCTTCGACCCGCAGCTTCGAATCACGAGCGTCGATGGCGGCTATCCGGTCGCCGGCCTCGACCCGATCTCCGCGTTGGACCGACATCTCAGCGACCCAGCCCGCCACACGGCTGCTGACCGTGATCATGTCCGCCGCGATTCGGGCATCGTCGGTCGAGACGTGGGTGTAGCGGTGCTGGAGCCAGCGCCCGCCAGCGAGCACCCCGATCAGGCACAGGGCGAGAAGCGCGACGCGGCGCCGTCTGACCAGCCAGGCTTTGATCCGAGCGTTCCGGAGGTTGCGCGGCGTCTCGGGCATCGAGACGTCCGTGAGCAGGTCCGGGGAGGGCGTCGGCACTTCGGAGCTGGACATCTCGGGCTCAGACCTCCGCCTTTCGAATTCGCTCGAAGACCTGCATACACGTCGCGAGCTCTGCGTCAGTGACACCCGACAGCAGGGACGCCCGCATCTCCCCTGCCTGCACGTCGATGCTGTCGAGCACGGCCCGACCACTGCTGGTGAGATAGAGGGCTCGGACGCGCCGATCCTGGGGCGGTTGCCTGCGCTCGACCAGGCCGTCTCTCTCGAGGGCATCGAGCACGCGCACCATGCTCGGGCCCTCTACTCCGACTGCGCGGGCGAGCTGCTTCTGCGTGAGCCCGTCGCCTCCGCGTGCCAGGTGCCAGAGCGCCGTCCAGCGGGCCTGGCTGAGACCGAGGGGTCGGAGTCGTTCGTCCAGCCTGCTGCGCCACCAGCGCGCCAGCAGAGCCAGCTCGAGGCCGAACAAATCTCGCAAGGCAGGATCCGTCATTAAAAGATAGTATCCTATTAGATAGCTAGCTAACAGATATTCTCCGACTTCAGCAGTCACGGCCTTGGGGAGTGTGTAGATGGATGTCTTGCCCGGCAGCCGTGAGAGCCCCGACAGTGCAGGAGCAGCAGATGAGGGCCGCGCGACACGGCTCCGACATCGGCTTCGGCTCTCTCGAGGCGGCGGCGGATGCCATCGCGGCCTACCGACCGAACAAGCCGCGCCCCGCCGACCCGAGCGGGCTCGAGCGGACCCTGCGCCAGACTCCAGACGGCCGCTGGCATTGGCGGTGGGACGCGCGATTCCTGACGACGAAGTTCCAGGCCTCGCAAGACGGAGTCGAAGCGCTCGATTCCAGGCGCGAGTCCATGGAGGAGCGGCTGCTGGCCGGCGCCCGCCGCGTCGCAGTCCCAACCCTCCTGGTTCGTGGCGCTCTGAGCGACCTGGTCAGTCCAGAGGGTGCCACCGCCTTCTTGAACGCTGTGCCCCACGCAGACTACGTCGATGTCGAGAACGCGGGACACATGGTCTCGGGCGATCAGAACGACGCATTCACCACCGCCGTGATCGACTTCCTGAAAGGCACGCCACGAGATTCCTCGTGACGCGACGACTACCAAGCCAGCCCCAAGAATATCGGGGCCCCCTCGGAAGGGGGCGAATTGCTATGATCGCTCCCGCCGCCGTGGCGAAACGTCTCGCCCGGCCCGATCGAGGTCTGCATGGCGATCTGCGACAAATCCGAAGCGAGTGGCGATCCGCTCGAGTACCCCTTTCTCGACGCCCCGTCGCCCGGGGAGACGATCGAGGTCGCCTCTGGCGTTTTCTGGCTACGGATGCCGATGCCCGGGCGCTTGAACCACATCAACGTCTGGCTGCTTCGCGATCACGACGGCTGGACCATCGTCGATACGGGAATCAACACGGAAGAGATCAAGAAGTGGTGGGAGGTGGTCTTCGAGAAGCATCTCGAGGGGCTGCCCGTGAAGCGGGTCTTCAGCACCCATCTGCACGGCGACCACACGGGCCTCTCGGGCTGGATCGTACAGCGATGGGATGCCGAGCTGTGGATGAGTCGCACGGATTTTCTGATGTGCAAGGTGATGGCGGCCTACGGGCCACGCGACGTCCCCGAAGAGGCGATTCGCTTCTATCGGCGCGCGGGATTCTCCGACGAGTGGCTCGATGGCTACCGCAAGATGTTCGGCAAATTCGGCTCGAACATCTCGACGCTTCCCCAGGGCTACCGACGCGTCATCGACGGCGACTACATCGACATCGGCGGACGCGAGTGGCGGGCGGTCATCGGCCGAGGCCACTCGCCGGAGCACGTCTGCCTCTATTGTCCCGAGCTGAAGGTCCTGATTTCCGGCGACCAGGTCCTGCCCCGGATCACCCCCAATGTGAGCGTCAATCCTTCGGAGCCGCGTGCCAACCCCCTCAAGGAGTGGCTGGCGTCGAATAACCAGCTGCGCGACCTCCTGCCCGCAGACCTTCTGGTGCTGCCCGCCCACGAGAATCTCTTCTACGGCCTTCACGAACGGCTCACTGCGATCATCGCATTCCATGAATCGGGACTCGAGAAGCTCTACGACCTCTGCGCGGAGCCCCGGCGCGCAATCGACGTATTCCCGGCTCTGTTCAAGAGCGAGATCGACGATTACATGTTCTTCGCCGCGACGGGCGAGAGCATCGCGCATATCCACTGCGCGCTGGACCGCCGAAGGCTCGTCGAGGAGGAGGACGAAAAGGGCGTGGCCTGGTATCGCCAGGCGTGATCAGCCATTTCAGAGCTTCCCCGTGAGCGGCGTACGCTGGCTGAGGCGCCGAGTGCGGCAGTGGGCCTCGGCGTTCGGCATCGCGCTGGCATGACTGCGTCTCGAAGGGACGCGACCGTGTTTCCAAGAGTCCGTGTCTCAGTGCGCCCAGGAGATCATTCGACTTCCAGGCGGCGCAGCACCTGCTTCGCGACGTCGTCCACGCACGCCGGGCCATCACTTGCGTCCCGCCAGGAGAGCAAGGTCTCGGAGCCGCCCGGGTCCATGAGTCCGACATAGCCTCCGGTGGCAGAAAAGAGCCTCCCGGTGATGTCCCGGGCGAGATCGCTCGCCAAGAATGCATACAAGGGCCCCACGTGATCGGGCTCGGGCACAGCCAGGGAGGCGTCTCGCAGCGCGTCGTCGAGAATGCCGCGAGAGTGCAGCTGCTGGACTCGCGCCTCGTAGCTGGCCCCGGTGCTTAGCCGTGTGCGAGCACCCGGGCAGACTGCGTTCACGCGGATCCCGTGCTCGCGCAACTCTGCGGCGATGGCGAAGGTCAAGCTGTTGACGCCGCCCTTGCCCGCTGGATATCCCGTGCCGCCGTAGTGCCCCAGGTAACCATGGGAGCTGGTATTCACGATCGCCCCCGCGCCCCGCTCCACCATCCTCGGTGCAGCGTGGCGGCAGGTGTTGAACGTACCTGTGAGGTGGATGTCGATGAGCTCACGCCAGCCCTCGGCAGACAGATCGAGAATCGACGAGCCTTCGGGTTCGGCTACACCGGCGCAATTCACCAGGATGTCGATGCCTCCGAAGGTATCGTGACAGCGATCGACCAGCTCTCGCGCGACCTCGAAGTCGGCGATGGAGCCGACGTATGACACCGCGCGGGCGCCCGACCCCTCCAGCTCGGCGACGACTTCATCCACGGCTCCTTGGCTGCGGCCGTTCACGACCACCGAAGCGCCCTCCGCGGCAAGAGCCTGGGCGACAGCGCGCCCGATGCCACGGCTCGAGCCAGTCACGACGGCCGCCTTGCCTGCAAGATGTCCGCCGCCCATTGCTCGCCTTCCCTCCGTGACCGTTCCAAGCGTCGTCAAAGACCGGAGCGCGTCCGGATCCAATGATGATGAGATGGATCCAGAACGTCGGCCAGAGAGCGACTCACATCGCTAACCCCATCCCGCGCAGCGTTTCAGCTCCTGGTTGTAGCAGTACTCATACTTAACTTTGCTTTCGGTCTTGTACTTGTCGCAAATGGCTTCGACCTCTTTCTGACATTCCGACTTGCAGCCGCCACTCGATATGAGCAGCGCGAGCAGCAGCGGCAGAAAGAGCAGTCTCGACAACCTCATCGCGTGTAGCCTCCAATAAGAATATTCCGGTGGGAAGCGGCGGGGGGCAGAATATTGCGTGAGTAGGCCGCTATGGAAAGTCTCGGCACGGAACCGTCCCCTGTCTGGAGATCCATGGCGTGAAGTCGCCTCACTGCACGAATCTACGGTCCTGGTCAGCCTGGCCACTCACTCGGTACTTCGTCTCGCTCTTGGGCTGCACTCTCGACTTCCGACTTCCGACTTCCGACTTCGTGCCGAGAATGTGGCCCGCCGACCCATCAGGTGACCCGATCGGGGTCAGCGGTGTCTCCGACCCCACGAGCTGCACCGACGCCCGGGATTCTCGGAGACTCCCCCGACTCGGGCCGCTCTTGTCTTCTCAGTCAGCCGCTGGGCCGATCCCCATCGATGATGCAACGCCGGACCTCGCGCTCCTGTGGGTAGTGGTCGCCGAGTCCACGATGCACCGTGGTCCGCTCGTCCCAGATCGCGAGGTCGCCCGGCGTCCATTGCCAGCGAACGTGGAAGCGCGGCTGATCGATGTGGCGGCTCAGAAAGTCGAGAATGGTCCGGCTCTCGTCGGGCTCGAGACCGACGATGTGGCGCATGAAATGGCCGCCCCACAAGATGGCGCGACGATCGTTCTCCGGATGCTTGCGGATCAGCGGATGGTCGACGCCGGGATAGCTCGTGCGCAGCATATCGGCGATCGCTGCGACCTTCTCTTTGCCCAGCTTTTCCTCCATGCCCTCGATGAAGCTCGAATTGTCGTGATGGACGAGGAGCTCGCCGAGAAACGCCTGCATCTTGGCTGAGAGAGCGTCGTAGGCACTCGTCATCGATCCCCACATGGTGTCGCCGCCACTCTCGGGCACGACCGTCGCGCGAAGGAAGGCGGCTCGCGGCGGCTTCTCGGTCCAGGTCACGTCGACATGCCAGTAGTCGGTGGCGGGCCGGCTGTCGGGGCCATCTGCGATCACCTGCAAGGTTGGCTGTGTCTGGCCCATCACCTCGTTCATGGGGAAGACGCTGGGCGATCCAAAGCGCGCGGCCAGCGCCATCTGGGAATCGTCGTCGAGCCCAGTCGCTCGGAAGAAGACGACTTCGTGCTCGAGCAGGGCGGCGTGGATGTCGTCGATTTCAAAGTCCCGGGGATCGAGAAGATCGATTCCGAGGATCTCGGCGCCGAGCGCCTCTCCGACTCGCTTGACTTCCATGACTTTCACTCCTGCGTCTGGCCGATTCGCCTCTACGATCTGATCCCGGCGAAGTGCTCGTGCAACACAGCGCGTGGTCGAGGACTCGGTGTCGCGAAGCAGACAATAGCCGCGGTCCCGCTGCCTGCGCCCGTAGCCTGGTGCTCCGCAAAGGGAGGGCGCGTTGACGACGACACGCGGGCTCTGCCTTGGTTGACTCGTCACGAGTTTCCACCCAGCAGCGTGGGGGTTCCTCCCACCCCATCCCCTCATTTCCGCAAACGGGCTGCTAGCCCTCGGCGCTGAGTTCTTGCACGACGTCGTCCCAGATGTCCGGGTCCTTGCTCCAATGGGCGACGAGACTCACGCGATCGACGATGCCCTCGCAGCGCTGGCGCACGCGCTTCGCCAGCTGCCCAATCGGAGCGCAGATTGCGACCGCTTCGACGATCTCGTCGCTGATGAGATCCGTCATCTCCGCCCATTGCCCACGCTTGCTCATGGCGTTGAGCTCGTGCTGCAGATCGCCCCAGCCATGAACCTCGAGCACCGGCCGATACGCCGGCGTCGAACCATAGAAGGCGATCTGTTGTTTGGTGGACTGACGAACGGCCTCGATCTCCTCGTCGTCGGCACCGCTGCAGATCATGATCTGAGCGGAGACCTCGAGCGCCGACCGATCGCGCCCGGCCCGGGCCAGACCGCGTTCGAGAGCGGGCCAGGTCAGCTCGCGGAGCGACTCCTGCGTCCCGAAGGGATGCACGAGGAATCCATCTGCGACCTCGCCCGCCACCTCGGTAATCTTGGGTCCGACACCTGCGAGAAAGATGGGCGGGAGACCGAAGGGATGCGGCCCTGGATTGAAGACGGGCGTCATCAGCGTGTGCTGGTAGATCTCACCGCGAAAGTCGAGCCGATCGCCGTCTTCCCAGCAGCGCCAGATTTCCTTGATCGCGAGCACCATTTCCTTCATCCGCATGGCCGGCTTCGACCAGGGCATGCCGAAGCGCTTCACGATATGCGGCCGAATCTGGGTACCCAGCCCCAACAGGAAGCGTCCCTTGGAGAACGCCTGCATGTCCCAGCCGATATTGGCGAGAATCATGGGGTTGCGTGCGAATCCGATCGCCACCGCGGTGTAGAGTTGAATCCGCTCAGTCGCACGCGCCGCCAACAGCAGCGGAAAGAAGGGATCGTGGGGACCCTCGAAGGTGAAGGCCCCGGCATAGCCCTTGGCCTCGATTCGGCGGACTTCGTCTTCGGGGGCATCGAATGAGTAGATCGGGGCATCGACTTTCATCGGTCTTCCTTTGGGTGGCACAAGGCCGGCTAGAGGCCCGGCCGCAAAGTCTAGCGACGAAACCCGCTGGACCTCCAACCCGCCAGTGCACCGGCCAGTCACGAATCGAGGCCTGACGCGGTCGCGGGAGCCAGATATGCTCGCTGTCCTGCAGAGGAGACTCCGATGATCACGCTCTACACCGCGCCGACGCCGAATGGCTGGAAGGCGTCCGTCACCCTCGAAGAGCTGGGGCTTCCCTACCAGACCCATGCGATCGATCTCGGAGAGAACGAGCAGAAGCAGGATTGGTACCTCGAGATCTGCCCGAACGGCCGAATTCCATCGATCGTGGACCACGATGCCAACGATCTGGCGATCTTCGAGACTGGCGCCATCATGCTCTATCTGGCCGAGAAGACAGGCTGCCTGATCCCCCAGGACAGCGCCGGGCGCTCGCGGGCGATCCAGTGGCTGATGTTCCAGATGAGCGGAATCGGACCGATGATGGGCCAGGCGAACGTCTTCTATCGCTACTTCCCGGAAAAGATCCAGTCCGCCATCGATCGCTACCAGCACGAATCCCGTCGACTCTTCGAAGTCCTCGATCGACAGTTGAGCGAAAACCAGTGGCTGGCCGGCGACGAATACAGCATCGCGGACATCGCGAACTGGTGCTGGATCCGCATTCACGACTGGTCCGGCGTACCCACCGAAAGCCTGGAACATCTCGAGAAATGGATGGCAGCGATCGAGGCTCGACCGGCCGCCCAACGAGGTCTCGCCGTACCGGTACCGCTGACGGCTCTCGAAACCGAACCGGACGAGGAGCAGGCGAAGGCGATCACCGAAACCGCCCGGAAGATGCTCCAACGTTAGGCGCCGCTCCAACGCCGCTCGACGCGCAGAAGCAAAATACCACCCGGATCTTCCAGAAGAAGCGGCTGGCCCAGGGCGTCGAGATTTCCGCGCGGCAGGCAGCGGTCGAGCCCGAGCCGCCGCAGCCGTGGCGACGATCACGAGCCTCGCGGTGCCGGGTTCTCGAGGCCAGCGAGCCCGGGTCTTCGACCGCGATCCGTCCGGATCATCCGCGGGCAAGCTCACGCCATTGCGATCCCGGATTGCAGAATCTCGAACCTTCCCTGGGGGTGTCAAAGATTTCGTCCCGACACTGCGTCCCGCGCGCCAAGCGGGCTAGAATTTTCGCCATGGAGCAATCGTCCAGGACCCCGGAAGGGTCAGAGGCCGGCGTCGAGCTCGACCCAGAGCAACTCTCGCCCGGCGCCCTGCGCGGCATCGTCGAGGAGTACGTCACGCGCGAGGGAACAGACTACGGCCAGGGTGATTGGTCCCTCGAAGACAAGGTGGCCCGGGTTTTTCGCCAGCTCGACCGCGGCGAGGCGCGCATCGTCTTCGACCTGGGGCTCGAGAGCGCCAGCATCGTCACCGCACCCGAGCTCGCTCTACACGTCCTCGAAGCGAGCGCCAAGGACTCGGCCCGGTCCGACTGATCAAAATCTACCGAGGCCAGTCCTCGGCGCGACCCACCGGGCCGAGCGCCGCCATCGCGAAGAGAATGGAGCCCGTTCAGCGCGGGGTCGGGTACGGCTGTGATAGCCGCGGCGATGCCGTCTCACGGAAGGCTTGTTGCTTCGCCTCGAATTTCTGGATTCGGCGCCACAGCGCGAAGACGATCGATCCGATCACGATCAGTGGCAGCAGCGACATCGCAACCGTCGAAATCAGAAATGCGGCCTTGTTCTCTTCGTCCCGCCCGGCCGTGCAGACACTACAAGCCATCGACACCCGAGGCAGCCAGAGCACGAGCCCCGCCAGCGCGGCGGCCATGCAGAGCTCGATTCGTCTCGAACAGCGCCGGCGGCCCAGGCGCGCTCGGCGCGCCGCGTTCGAGAACATCATAGATACACCCTCCAATAGATCACGGGCCAGGCCCCCACGACGAAATACCAAAGCACGGAAGCGGTCGCGAGCTGACTCGCATGCAGCCAGCCCCGCTCGAGCCGGCGCCAGGTCCTGGCCAGCAGGACGAGGGCTGCGACGGCGTGAAGCGCATGCATCCCCACGATGAGATAGAAGAAGCTGCCGAGGGTCGAAGATGTCAGCGTCAGGCCCTGCGCGAGCATCCTGACCCATTCCCAGCCCTGCAAGACGACGAAGAAGCTGCCGAGCGCGATCGCAGCGACCAAGGGCACACGAGCCGACTCTCGGTCCCCGGCGAAGCGGCGTTGCGCCCAGATCAGCAACAACCCCGAGGCAAGCAGAGCGACCGTGTTGAATGCCGTCTCCTCCAGCGGCAAGCGCGGCTGGTCGGGGGGGGGCCAGATCGCCGCTGAGGCGCGGACGATGCTGAAGGCGCTGATCATGCCCGCGAAGAACATGATCTCGGTCAGCACGAAGAGCAGCATGCCGAGCACACCGTTCGAGAGCGCGCGCTCCTCGCGATCTTCGGAGATCAGTCGAATGGAAGGCGGATAGGACACGCTCATTCTCCACTCCCCCCCAGTCTGGCCCATTGTGCACCGATTCATCGAACCCTGCGATTTTTCTTGCACGCGCGCGCTCTGCAATCGCGGACGGCGCCAACCCTGCCCAGCAGCGGGCGCGTCAGTGACCCCCGGGATGACCCGCATCGCCATGCTCGTCGGTCGAGGGACCGCTGGCGGCGAAAGCGGCCTCCGCTTCGATCCAGGTGGGCTTCTCCCAATTCTGTCCCGAGGGCTTCATGACGTCGGGTGCCGTGCCGGCGAAGAAGAGCAGCATGAAGATCAGCGAAGCCGAGAACATATAGACCACGAAGCGCGGGGTCAGGTTGAGATGCATGAAGTTGATGATCACGAGATAGGCCTTCACGATCGCAATCCCGAAGGCCGTCACCAGGGTCACCCACTGGATTCCCAACTCGGGCCCGAGAACCGAGATGACCAGCAGGACAACCAGGATCGCCCAGATCTTCACGTAGAAGGAAGTACCGTGTTCTTGGTGTTCACTCATGTATTTGCTCCAACCCCTCTTGACTTCGCGAGAGTTGACTTTGCGAGAGTTGTTTCCCCGACTATTTCGCGATGTAGAGGAGCGGAAAGAGGAAGATCCAGACCAGGTCCACGAAATGCCAGTAGATCCCGATGATCTCGACGCGGTGCAGCTCTTCGTTGCGCTTGGCCGTCTGGGCGACGAGGAGCATGATGATCATGCCGGCGACGACGTGCGCAGCGTGGATTCCGGCAGCCGTGTAGTAGAACGACCAGAAGGTGTTGGCCGTGATCGTCATGCCGTGAGAGATCTCGACGCTCCACTCGTAGGCCTTGAGGCAGAGGAAGGTCAGACCCCCGCCTGTGGTCAGGTAGAGGAAGTTCGCGGCCTTCTTGCCGTCGCCCTTCTCCGCGGCCTGATGCGCGAGCACCGCGAAAAGGCTCGATGTCAGCAGCACGAAGGTGTTCGTGGCGCCAATCCTCACGTCCGTATTCGCAGCGTAGTCGGCCCAGATGCCGTGGGCGATTCGGTGCATGATGTACGAACCGAGAATTCCGCCGAAGATCACGATCTCGGATACGATGACCCACCACACGGCCAGGCGCGGTGTAGGCAGCCCGGCGGCGCTGCGCGTCGTTGCAATCGGTCTCGCGGACATCGTTTCTCCCGACGTAGCTAAGTGATGCGCGCGCCACAGCGCGCGCATGCAAAAAAAAGAAACTAGGCCGGCTCGTTCTGGGGCCAGAAGTCGCTGCCCTCCCGATCCGGATGGCTGTACTCGTAGGGACCTCGGTAGCAGGTCGGCAAGCCCTCGGGCCAGTTGCCGTGGGGGGGAGGCGACGCCGCGGTCCATTCGAAGGTGTTCGAGTTCCACGGGTTCTTGCTTGCCTTGGGGCCTGATAGCCAGGACGTAATCACGTTGTAGAAGAAGATCAGCTGAGCGCCGAGCATCACCAGCAGCGATACCGTCGCAATCACCCGGAAATCCTGCATCCACGGCAGCGAGAGCTCTGGAAAGTTCTGGTAGTCATGGATCCGGCGATGCTGTCCGGCCGTTCCCAAGACGAAGAGCGGCAGGAAGATCATGTTGAAGGAGATGACCGTCAGCCAGAAATGCAGCTTGCCGAGGCTCTCATTCATCATCCTCCCAAACATCTTCGGGAACCAGAATGTGAAGCCCGCAAAGCTGGCGATGATCGCGATTGGATAGAAGGTGTAGTGGAAGTGGGCCAGCACGAAATAGGTGTCGTGCATGTAGATGTCGCTGCCCGACGCGCCCAGAAAGATGCCCGTGATGCCGCCGATCAGAAACTCGAAGATGAAGGCCAGGGCCCAGAGCATCGGCGTCTTGAAGGTGATCGAGCCGCCATAGAGCGTCGCAATAAGGACGAACATCATCTCCGCGACCGGCACTGAAATCATCATGGTCGTCACGGTAAAGATATTCGCCATGCGCGGATCGATCCCCGCGATGAATTGATGGTGCGCCCAGACCATAAAGGAAAGCACACCCGTTCCGATGGCCGTGTAGAGCACCGTCTTATAGCCGAAGAGCTTCTTGCGCGAGAAGACCGTGATGCACTCGGCCGTGATGCCCACCGCGGGCAGCAGCACGACGTAGACCTCGGGATGGCCGAAGAACCAGAAGAGATGCTGCCAGAGAATCGGATCGCCGCCGCGAGCGGGATCGAAGAAGGCGGTGCCGAGCTGCTGATCGAAGAGCATCATGATGCCACCAGCGATCAACGGGCCCACAGAGCCCATGAAAATGATGCTCGCGAGCACGATCATCCAGACGACCATCGGAATGTCCCAGATCCCCATGCCCGGAGCGCGACCGTTCATGGTCGTGGTGATGAAGTTGATGCCGCCAAGTAGGAATGCGATGAACTCCAGGGCGACGGCGATGATCCACAACGAGGATCCGAGTGGTGTCTGGCTGTACTCCGCCATTGTCGAGAGCGGTGGATAGGCCGTCCAGGCACCGCCGAAGGCGCCGCCCTCCACGAAGAAGGCCGCCAGGATGATGAGCGCTGAGAGGAAGAAAATCTGAAACGAGAGGCGATTGATCTTCGGAAAGACCATGTCGTCCGCGCCAATCATCAGCGGGATCAGGAAATTCCCGAAGGCCGCGATCAGTACGGGCATGGCGACCCAGAAGATCATGATCGTGCCGTGATTCGTGATCAGCGAGTTGTAGTCGGCAGGCGAGACCAGGCCCCAACCGGGAACGTCGATGCCCGGAAACGCCAGTTGCATGCGGAAGGCATAGGCAAAAAAGCCACCGATCACGGCCATGGCAATGCCTGTAAACAGGTACTGCATGGCGATCTTCTTGTGATCGAGGGGGAAGATGTACTTCTGGGAAAAAGTCATCTCATGATGACCTTGATGGTCATCGTGGCCTTCGGCGTGCTCGACGGGAATCGAATCAGCCATGTCTCGTTCTCCTCGGGTGCGGAAGTCGTCCAGGGTCGACGACTTCGGCCTTTCTAGTCCGTCTACCTAGCGTGCGGCCAATTGCTGTGTTCGCGGCGAAACTTCCTGCTCGGACTCCGGCTGCGAGTCCGGCCGAGACTCCGGCCGAGAAGAGGAAGCCATGGTCAGCGGGTTGTTCGCCGCAAGCCACGTCGCGTGTTGCCCGGGCGTTTCGATGATGATCCGCGCGGGCATCAGGCCATGG
>PVBE011145775.1_pt1 | contig 39842 bp, 34 predicted proteins | sample 1631181 | NCBI WGS metagenome assembly PVBE01 (sample SAMN08397723, study PRJNA350692) | Marine metagenome, whole genome shotgun sequencing project. | isolation source: water | place: Pacific Ocean | collected 2012-04 | reverse complement strand
CACGAAGTTGAGTGACATCAGGTTGGGCAAGCAGTAGCGGTCAACTTCAAGGTCGGCGGTTTCTGGAAGGAGGTTGCGCAGACAATCAGTGGTAAGGAACCATTCCAGCCAAGCCCATGCTGTAGGCGTGCGGGCAAAGACGCCGAGGTTGGCGTTGCCTCCCTTGTCACCAGATCTCGCACCAACAATTAGGCCGATCGGAACAGCGCTGGTTTCACCATCGGGCCTCTCGACATCTGGGCCCGAGGTTGGTACGACGTCGACGTCACCGGTTGGAGCCACTGATTCCACGACGGTCTGATTGCCATTAGAGAACACAATGTGCTGGGGAACCAGAGCGGAGGGCACCAGTGCGGGCCGGAACAATCCGTACGGCTTTGCGCCGCCGCCGCCGATACCGAACATTCCGGGAATAGTTGCAAGGGCCAGTTCGTTTACCGAGTTAGAGATGGCACGACCCACCTTGCGCTCATCGGAATCCTTGACCGTCAACTTCCAGAGGGCCACAGCTTCCTCATTGGTTGCAGGGTCGGTCTTGTCAGTGCGCACCACCCGTGTGGTGACCTGCGAGAACTCATCTGGGCCGTAGGGGCAGGCAAGCCAAAAGGCCTTTTCTACGAGGAGCGCCTTGGCTTCAATGTCAAGGCCCGTGAGAGCCACCGAGACGTCATTGCGAAAGCCACCCAGTTCGTTCATTGATACCTTAAGGGTCGGCGGAGGGGGCTCACCTGCGATGTCGCGTAGGAAGACTTTGTCGGTACCTGCCTGTCCGATATTGATTGTGTCGAATCGGGCGGTTACGTCGGGACCCAAGTAGGCGGGTGAGCCGATTTCGTAGAGCAGCTGGGAGGTGACGGTTCCTACCGAGATCTCGCCACCGGTGCCATCGTGTTTGCCGATCACCGACGAACCATCGGATGCCACTTCAGCCCACGGGAACCCGGTTCGCTCCATGCCCTCAACCTCTGTGAAGAACGAGTAGTTGCCTCCCGTGGCCTGAGTTCCGCACTCGATGACGTGCCCTGCCACCACGGCCCCGGCCAACTGGTTCCAGTCGTCTCGTGACCATCCATGGCGCCAGGCTGCCGGCCCACACACGATGGCTGCATCAGTAGTGCGGCCTGTGATGACGATGTCCGCACCACTTTCGAGGGCTTCCACGATGCCCCAACAACCCAGATAGGCATTGGCACTGATGAATCTGGAAGTGTCACCGATCGGCTCACCAGTTTCCATGTGAGCCAGGTCCACTCCGGCTGCTATGAGGTCATTGAGTCTCGGTAGAAGGTTGTCACCGGCCACCCAGGCGATACTGGGTGACAATCCGAGCCTTTCGGCAACCTCTGCTACGGCTTCTGCACAGCTGTCCGGGTCCAGACCTCCAGCGTTGGAGACAACCCTGATTCCCTTGTCTAAGCAGGTTCCCATTACCTGTTCCATCTGGGTCACGAAGGTACGGGCGTAGCCGCCACCGGGCCGCTTTGCCTGGGTTCTAGCAAGGATCAGCATTGTCAACTCGGCCAGCCAATCGCCGGTGAGGAAGTCAATGTCGCCTCCGTCGACCATTTCTGAGGCAGCCGACAGCCTGTCGCCGTAGAAGCCCGAGCAGTTTGCGATGCGGATGGGATCGGTCATGGCGTTGTGGCAAAGCCTTCGTCAAGTGGGTCGATGACAAGCAGAACTGCACCACTATCAATCTGTTGGCCACTGGAAACGAGCACCTCGGCTACGTGTCCGTCAAATGGTGCCTTCATGTGGTGCTCCATCTTCATGGCTTCAAGCACGACGAGTGTCTGTCCGGTTGTGACAGCGTCACCCAGCGCAACTCTCAATTCCAATACTACGCCTGGCATCGGAGCGGTCAGACCGCCGGTGGGCTCTTCGGCACCGGGAACTACGAACCGGGAAACGGTCTCAAACACGGTCGTTCCAGCGGCGACCTGCACGAATACGTAGTCATCGGTGCCGGTGACGCGGTTGGTGGAACGATGACCGTCAATTTCTAGTTCGATCTCATCAAGGGACCACCGGTGGACGAGTACCTCGGTGACACCATTGACCCTGAAGCTGCCATCACGTTGTGAGCTATAGGAAACCTCAATCGGGGTGTCCTGGTGGTTGAGCATCACCACCTGTTCCGGTAGGCGGGCATTGCGCCACCCGCTGGGAATTCCTTCTAAGACCATGGCCTCGGAGCGGTTGCGACCCTGAGTCCACATTGCAGCAGCAATTGCCGCACGTGTCACCTCGTCATCGCTTAGCACTAGGGCGGGGGCGGGGGAGTATCGGTCAATGAAGTCCGTGGTTGTGTCACCCGAGAGGTAGCCGGGGTGACGGAGTGTCGAGACTAGGAAGTCACGGTTGGTGGCGACACCGCCAATGTGGAGGTTCTCAAGGGCGAGTGCTAGGCGCCCGGCTGCTTCGGATCGGGTGGGTCCATGGGAGACCACTTTGGCGAGCATCGGATCGAACTCAACACCGATGCATGATCCGAGTTCGACACCAGAGTCCCACCTGACCTTCGGAACCGAAGCAGGTTCGAAGGCGACGAGGGTGCCGGTGGCAGGAAGGAACCCGGCCGAGGGATCCTCGGCGTAAAGGCGTGCCTCGATGGAATATCCGTTGAAGCGGACATCATCTTGGCTGTAGCCAAGGAACTCTCCTGTGGCGATTCGGATCTGCTCACGGACGAGGTCGATGCCCGTGACCTCCTCAGTTACTGGGTGCTCGACCTGAAGTCGAGTGTTGACCTCGAGGAAGAAAAACTCGCCGGTGTCGTCGTTGACCAAGAACTCGACGGTTCCGGCAGAGCTGTAGTCAATCCCGCTGGCAAGGCTCAGCGCTGCTGATCCCATGGCGTTGCGTAGATCGTCGTCAACCGCTGGAGATGGTGACTCTTCGATTATCTTCTGGTGGCGTCGCTGGATCGAACACTCGCGCTCTCCGAGGTGGATCAGGTTGCCGTGTGAGTCCCCAAGGATCTGTATCTCCACGTGCCTTGACCGTGGCAACCAGCGTTCCAGGAAGACCCTGGCATCCCCAAAGGCACCAGCGGCTTCCCGCTGCGCTGACGCGACCGCCTCGGCCAGTTGGGATGGCTCTTCAACCAGGTGCATTCCCTTGCCGCCGCCGCCAGCAGCAGCCTTTACGAGCAAGGGGAACCCAACACCGTCGGCGACGGAAGGGTCATCGCTGGAGGGGAGAATTGGAACTCCGGCATGGGCTGCCGCTGCTTTGGCTTTGAGCTTGTCGCCCATGGTGCTGATCACGGTTGCCGTTGGGCCAACCCAGGTGAGACCGGCTTCTTGGACGGCGGTGGCAAATTCTGCGTTTTCAGCCAAGAACCCGTAGCCCGGGTGGATTGCATCGGCACCAGTTGCCATAGCAGCCTCAATGATCCCAGCGCCGTCAAGGTAGTCATTTTCCAGGCGAACCGCTTTGTTGGCTTCAGCAACGAATGGAGCGTCCGAGTCGGAGTCCACGTAAACAGCTGTGCAGCGGATGCCCATGGACTGTGCAGTCCGAAAGACCCGGCGGGCGATTTCGCCACGGTTAGCTACGAGCAGGTTGGTGATGATCACAATCGAAACACCCCGTACCTTTCGGCACCCTCGATGGTCCGGCTGCGGACTACTGAGAGGCACAAGGCCAGCACGGTCCTAGTGTCGCGGGGGTCGATGATGCCGTCATCACTGACGGCGCCGGTAGCAACGAGGGCAAGAGAGCCGGCCTCCTGAATCTCTTCGACCATTTTCACGATCTCGGCATCGGCGACCTCGTCGAAGTCCTCACCCTTGCGGGCAGCCCTGGCCCTGCGGACCTGGGACATGACGCCGGCGATTTGCTTTGGGCCCATCACGGCGATCTTGGCCGTTGGCCATAGAAAGGTGAAGCGGTTGCGGTAGCCGCGCCCCGACATGCCATAGGTACCTGCACCGTAGGAGGACCCGATTATCACCGTGAGGTGGGGCACCGTGGAGTTCGAGACGGCATTGATCATCTGCGAACCCTTCTTGATGATCCCATCAGCCTCCGCCTCACGTCCGACCATGTAGCCAGTGATGTTTTGCAGGAAGACCAGCGGTGTGTCCTGACGGTTGCAGAGCTGGATGAAATGGGCGGCCTTCTCAGCGGCTTCCGGGTGAATGACTCCGTTGTTGCCAAGGAGGCCGATGGGGAAGCCGTGGATGGATGACCAGCCGCACACCATGGTTGGGCCATAGCGGGGTTTGAACTCCTCAAACCTGGAGCCGTCAGTGATTCGGGCGATGACCTCTCTGACATCCACGGGCTGACGCAGGTCACGGCTGACAAGGCCCAGGAGATCCTCGGAGTCGTGGACCGGTTCGTCTGACACGAGCGTCGGTCCGGGTCCCTGCTTGCACCAGTCCAGGTGGGAGACAACCTCGCGACAAATCCGGATGGCGTCCATCTCGTCTTCAGCCAGGTAGTCAGCCAACCCGGAACTCTCAGCGTGCATCTGGCCACCACCGAGGGTTTCGTCGTCGGACTCCTCGCCGGTTGCCATCTTTACGAGGGGTGGGCCGGCCAGAAACACCTTGGAGCGTTCCTTGATGAAGATGTTGTAGTCAGACATACCAGGCTGGTAGGCACCGCCTGCCGTGGATGACCCGAACACGATGCATACAGTGGGTATGCCCAGCTTTGAGAGTTCGATCATCTCGTAGAAAAAGTCACCAGTCTCGGCGAAGTGCTCCGTTTGAACCCTGCGTTTTGATCTTTCACCGCCAGTGGGTATTCGCAGGTCGGCACCGGCGGACTCGACGAAGCTCACGTAAGGGATGCGGTTGTCCCGGGCGATCTCGATGGCTCGCATCCACTTCTTGCCCATGTAGGGGGTGATGGCCCCGCCCAGCACGGTGGGGTCGTTACCGAGGATCATGCACTCGGTTCCGGCTATTACACCAATGCCCATTACGAAGCCGCCACCGACGGCGTAGTCGGAGTCGTAGCCGGCCAGAGGGCTGATCTCGAGAAATGGGCTATCGGGATCCAGGACATGTGCAATGCGTTCGCGGATCGGCATTTTGCCCCTAGAGCGCATTCGGTCCATGGCAGCGGGGCCGCCTCCAGCTTCGGCCTCGTCTAGGAGTTCGTCAATCACTGCAAGTTGTTCGAACATGTCGGAGCGGTTTTGGACGAAAGCCTCGCTGTTAGTGTCGAGCAGGCTTGGCAGGGGTGGGGCCAGCAGTTTCCGCCTCATATGGATGATTCTATGGGCGGTAAGATACCTAGTGCAATATTACCGTTACAAGATTCCTTAGAATCTGGGCCATGAACGACCGCAGATGGGGATTTCGGACCCGAGCACTCCATGCAGGGGGTGGCCCCGACCCGACTACCGGTGCACGTGCCGTCCCCATCTACCAGTCCACCAGTTTCGTCTTCGAAGACACAGCCGATGCTGCCGATCTATTCGCCCTCCAGAAGTACGGCACCATCTACTCGCGCATCTCCAACCCCACCACGGCCGCCTTCGAAGAGCGACTGGCCAGCCTCGAGGGAGGCATCGGAGCCGTTGCCACGGCTAGTGGGCAGGCCGCAGAGTTCCTGACAGCGGCTTCCTTGGCGGGATCCGGTGACAACCTGGTCTCCTCGTCTTCCCTTTACGGAGGAACCCATGCGCTGTTTGACACCACGCTGGGGCGGTTCGGGGTTGATGCCCGCTTCGTTGACGGGGACGACCCAGTTGCATTTGCTGCCAGGATCGATGACCGAACCCGTTTTCTCTACACCGAAGTCATTGGTAATCCGTCGGGAGCGGTCGCCGACTTGACAGCGCTGGCCGATGTTGCCAGTGCCCACGACCTGCCTCTCGTCGTCGACTCCACATTTGCTACGCCCTACCTTTGTCGACCCATGGAACATGGCGCTGACATAGTCGTGCATTCGGCTACCAAGTTCATCGGTGGTCACGGCACTTCAATCGGAGGAGCCGTCGTTGACTCTGGCCACTTCGACTGGGGATCCGGTCGGTTTCCTCAGATGACTGAGCCTTCGGCCGGTTACAACAACCTGCGATTCTGGGAGAACTTCGGCGAGTACGCCTTCTGCACGATGATGCGAGCAGAGCAACTACGCAACGTTGGCGCATCGCTCTCACCGTTCAATGCCTTCATGCTCCTCCAGGGTCTTGAGACATTGCCTCAACGGATGGATGAGCATGTGGCAAATGCACAGATGGTTGCAGAGTTCCTTGAGGGCCACAGTGCCGTCTCATGGGTCGCCTATGCCGGCTTGGAGTCGTCGCCGTACCACGATCTAGCCCAGCGCTACCTTCCGGATGGACCGGGCGCCATCTTCACCTTTGGCGTCTTAGGCGGTCGAGCTGCTGGGGCAAAGTTCATCGAGGGTCTGACCATGGTCAGCCATCTGGCCAACGTGGGTGATGCGAGGACCCTTGTCATCCACCCGGCCACGACAACCCACCAGCAACTTTCCGACGAGGACCTAACTGCTGGCGGCGTCACCCCCGACATGGTTCGCCTCTCTGTCGGACTCGAGGATGTTGATGACATTTGCTGGGACCTCGATCAGGCACTTTCAGGCATGGGATCATGAAGGTCGACAATGAGCCAGTTCCCGGGTGGTCTGAGCCCTCGGCTGCTAAACGGTTGGCCATACTCCGGTCGGTTCGATCCGTCGCCATGGTCGGCATATCGGCAAGACCTGAGCGTCCCTCCAATTTCGTGGCCACCTACCTGCTCAGCTCTTCGACTGATTTCGATGTGTTCTTTGTCAACCCGGCCTTTGAAGAGATCCTGGGCAGGTCGTGCTATCCGAGCCTGGCTGATCTTCCGGTGAGACCTGACCTGGTTGACGTCTTTCGGAAACTCGAGGATGTGCCCGATGTGGCAGACGAGGCGGTAGCCGTTGGTGCCAATGTGTTTTGGACCCAGTTCGGCTTGTGGAGTGTCGATGCCGCCCAGCGGGCATTGGGTGGTGGACTCGAAGTTGTAATGGATCGGTGCCTCAAGGTCGAGCACGCTCGATTCCACGGCGGCCTGCGTTTAGCTGGCTTCGACACCGGCGTGATCGACTCGCGGCGGCGGGAGGTTTAGGCCACCTCGGGGCATCGCGAGGTTTTCTGACAACCTAACGGTGTCTCTACCCCAACACGAGAGGGTATTACACATGACCAGGCCAGACCTCACGGTCGCCAACCGCTCATTCATGGAAGGTCTCATGGGTTACCGCTCCGAGACAGGAATAGATGGCTACCTCGGCATCGAAATCATCGAGTTCGAAGCCGGTCACCTTGTGGCCGAGTTTGAGGTCGCCGATGACCATGTAACCATGGTCGGAAACATCCACGGCGGCTGTCTCGCCGCGCTGTGCGATCACTGTCTGGGTCTGGTCCTGTACCCGGTTATGGCTCCTGGATCATGGGCGGCGACAACTGAGTTCAAGGTCAACTACCTCCGGCCGGTCAGTGCTGGTAGGTGTCGGGCAACGGCTGAGATCCGGTCAATGACAAAGCGTTCTGCCGTTGTCACTATCGAGGTGGAAAACGAGGGTCGATTGGTAGCTCTGGCCCAGGGAACGTGCACAATCAAGCTGGCCGAAGAGAAGCCTCGGGCTAGCTGACGGTGGGACGGGGTGGTATAGGTCGACTGTACGCTTGTCCTGTTCCCACGCAGGTGGGGGCCTGCACCGGTGCCCGAGCGGACCAAGGGAACGGCCTGCAAAGCCGTAAAGCCGCGGGTTCAAATCCCGCCCGGTGCTCCATTCCAGAGTTGATAGGCACGTCGGGGCCCATGACGTGGGCTGGCCGACAGATCGTTACTGTGGGGCCCCTATGACTGATCAGGTTGGTGATATCGGATCGTCGGATTCCGGCGGTGGACCACCCCTGCCCCACACACCTCCCATGGGTATCCGTGCCGTACACCCCGGTGATGAACCTCCGGTTGCGCCATCCGGTCCGATGCCGAGGCAAAGTCGCAGGGAGCGCCCCAGTCCAAACTGGATTGCCGCTCTCGTCTCCTCAGGTGGTGTCGTGCTAGCGATCATCGGCACGTTCCTACCTTGGCAACTGGCGACCCACGAGAATGGTTTCGTGACTGACCTGATCGGATGGGACCAGGCTGCGATTGCGGTATTGATACTGGTGGTGGGGTTGGCTGCTGCTGGTGCCACCGGTGCTCTCTGGATGGGGATGCGAGGCCTCATACTGAAGCTTGTGCTGCTGGCGACGGGGCTGGTCATACTGGTAACGGCCAGTCTGGAGATGGCGGATGTACTGAGCCTTGATTCCTTCGATGGCTACACGTATTCGATCGGATTGGGCCTACCAGTAGTAGCCGCGGGAGGGATCTTTCTGGTGCTCGCTGCCATCGCGGATCGCGGCCCCTGGGCAGTCGGGTCTGATCGACCGGTCTGACGCTCTCTCCGGTGTGCCGTTCTGGGGCCACTGGTACGATGCTGCGCTCCGGGGCCGTTAGCTCAGTTGGCTAGAGCACCTGCATGACGCGCAGGGGGTCGGGGGTTCAAATCCCTCACGGCCCACCACGTTGACCAGGGAAAACGCTGTCTTACTGCGTTCCCGCTGTCTGGTGATGCTCGCCACTTGCTCGCCAGTTGGACCTCTGAGTGCTCCGTTTCGTCGGTTCTCGGCTATCGCCGATTGCTCTCTCGCTTCCCTGTACGCCTCGGTGTACGGCATTTACCTCGGCGTACGCGTTGAGCCACCACTGGAAGAAACACGCAACGAGGAAGTAAGGGCTGCGCGTATCTATACGTGGGGCTCCGAAGTCCCCCATCCCCCTCCTCGCTGGGGGGGGCGACAAACTGTAGTTTTGAGGAAGTACGCGGTTGCGCTGGTGATTCTGTTGGTCGCCTTGGGGTGTGGTGGTAGTTCAGACACCGCTACACCACCAACGACGGTCGCCGCAACCACGACTGCGGCTTCAACTACTGAGACCGCGTCACAATCGACTCCAACAGTCGTTGGAACAACAACTACCCCGTTCGCGACAACAAGCGTTGAGGAAACCAAAACCGAGTTGGATCGGGTATTTGCGATAGCGGTTGCGGACTTTGTGGCTACCAACTGGGCAGGTTGGTCTGAGGGAGAGAGCCTTGCAGAGTGCCTAGCGGCGAATGCGTCAGACATCGGTGATCATGCCAAGCAAGGTGTTATCGACTATGGCCTTGATGACGTGTACGACCAGCTCTCAAGAGCGGATAGTTACAGCTTGGGAATTGTCTGGGATAGGTGCCAGCAGCAACCGCCTAGTGGTGCTGGAGACGGCGAGCCCTCTAGCCAGTCAGGCGAAGCAGCCGCTGTCCCGAGCGACGAATCAACAGACCTCGCGGCCCACTGCACGTTTTACGCGGAGCAGTTGAAGGTTTCGTGTCAGGCAAGCGGTAAGCAGTCGGGGTCCAGTTTGAAGTGGATTTCCGACGCTACGTCGGCCTACGGCGCTGGCAACCAGTGGGAATTCATAATCCAGGGGCCATCTGGTCAAGAAGCACGGGTTTCTCTCGAAGAATGCCAAGGATCCACCTGCACCACAATCTCTATCGTTTTGGACACTTCTGCGGGGTCACGCGACTCCGACTATCAGGACCAGGGCAATGCCGTGGAGTATCCGACAAGCGAACTTTCCGCTGCGGACCTAGTAAGGAGATGGAGTTTCCAGCAGGGAATTGAATGTGAAGGGTCTGGGAGCAGGATGCTTTCCTACTACCCCCTGAACGCTCATGACATCAACTTCATTTACCCTCTCGGAGCACTCACGGAGTCTCATATAACACCAGTCAGCCATAACTACATATTTCCAAAGCGAGACGTAGTGGCCGACGTGGTGGCTCCCGTTGACGGCTTCGTCGTCAAGATGAGTAACCGAAACGCCTCGGAGATAGACGCTGACAGTATTGCCTCATCGACAGCAGGCTCAGGAACAGAGATTCACTACATCATCGAGGTGTCCTGTGACTTCTACGTGGTACTCGACCATGTTGTAGATCCGCCTGAGCCGTTCCTGTCTGTCGTCGGTGACACTTTCGACGTCAGAACTCGAATACCGATTCAGGCAGGCGATCTTCTGGGTCGACAACGTGAGGGAAACAAGGTCGATTTCTCCATTGTCGACTTAACTCGGGGTGAAACCACTACCTACGTGGACAACACGTCCTACTACTCAGGTGATTACGGCGAGCCTTACAAGTTGTTTGAGCAGGACTCATTCGAATACCTGGCAGAGCCGCTACTCACGGAGGTTGCGGAGAAGAGCCTTCGGACCCAGGCTCCCCGCGGCGGGACCTTCGCCTACGACGTTAACGGCACTGCCATAGGTAACTGGTTTCGAGACGGGACAGGCGGATACGCAGGAAACACAGACTTGCGCTTCTTTAACTACTTCGCAGGTCACCTAGCGCTCGTGCCTGATGCTCTCAGTCCCGAAGAGTTACGCGTCTCGATTGGGGATGGCTTCAGGGGAGAGAGCAACGGGAGCAACTGGGGAGTCGTTGGCAACGCTTCAGACTTTAGAGACGTAACGGTTTCTAGTGGTCCAACCAAGTTCGGACTAGAGACTCTTCATGCCTGTGATCCTGCGTTTCGAACGGATTACAAGTCCCGCGAGTACTACACAAGGTGTCCTGCAGGAGAGGAAGGGACGCTGATGGTCGAACTCGTTGATAGTCGGACAATGCGCGTTGAAGTGTTCTTCAATAGATCGATGGATGAGGCTCTGACGTTTACCGATAACGCACGCATCTACGTTCGGTAGCGTCAAGGCCCCCTGCCTGCGCGTATCTACATCTGGGGGCTCCGATGTCGCCCCCGCCCTCTCCGCGGTGGGATGGGATTCTGAAAAAACCTGTGGATAGCCCACGTACGACCCGACATTGAAAATCCAGGTGTGGTAAAATTAAGGTTGTTGACGTGATTTCAGCCACCTTTGGGTGGTCTTTCTGCTTTTTCAGTCCTGAACAGCGGTCTTTGGCCATGAGACGGTCGCTTGCAACGGGCAACTGCGTCATAATCGAAGGCGCCATCGCGAGAATCTCCGACTGACGGGGACTTTCGCCCAACGGAAAGGAAAATGAGAGAAGATGTTCGTAGGAAGAACTGTCTGGGAAGTCAACCAGGGCCGCGAGGGTGACTTCATCGGAGTCTGTAGGCGGTCCTCTGAAATCCACAAGCGCCTGGGTGCAGTCAACGTGGCACTCATCGCCCACAGCACCGGACCCGGGCACCTGATGACCTATGTACTTCATTTCGAAAACGGTGCTGGGTACGGCACGTTTGTGGATGCATTGGCGTCCGACCCGGAGTGGCTCACCTTAGGACGTGAGTTCGTAGCTGATCCACCTGCTCGAATCGTTAGTTCGGATACCGGCACCAACCTGCTTTAGCAGGCACCTGCCTCACCCCCCCCACTGGGGAGGCTTGACAGATTAAGGCCAGTGTTAAATGACAAGCCACCAAGCCAGACTTTGTGTGTGGCCATGTTGAACGAGTTTCGGAACAGATGGGCTGTCTACCGCGAGCGTACGGATTCCTTGAGCGATAAGCGCGTAGAAGAACTCGACTATTGGAAAAAGCGCAGGGCTGAAGAGGGCATCCTCCACGCTTCGTGGTACATGCATTTTTACACTGAGCACTTCGGTCTGAGTATTGAAGATTACGAAGGTCTACGTGTTCTCGACATCGGCTGTGGACCCCGTGGCAGCCTTGACTGGGCCGAGAATGCCGCTGAACGGATAGGCCTCGATCCGCTTGCTGACGACTACCGGAAACTTTGCCCCGAGGGGTACCAAATGGAGATGATCGCATCGGGGTCTGAGAGCATCCCGTTTGCTGATGGACACTTCGACATCGTGGCTTCATTTAATTCCCTCGACCATGTGGACAACCTTGACAAGACCATCTCTGAGATAAAGCGGGTAGTGCGTCCGGGCGGATATTTCTTGCTCCTGACTGACGTCAACCACAAGCCGACCCTCTGTGAGCCCATCGAATTTGGTTGGGAGATTGCTCGAGCCTTTACCGATGTGCTCGAGATCTTGGAGGAGCGACGCTTGGAAAAGCCCGAACCGAACATGTATCAGAGCATTCGTGCCAATATCCCCTACGACATGGAGAATAAGACCCAGCGCTACGGGATCACCTCCCTGAAGTTTCGCAAGCCGCTTGAGTAGACAACCGCGCACATCTACACATAGGGGTCCGTACCTGACCTCCCAGGATTGCTGAAGCGATTGGACTCAAGTAGAGACGTAGAACTCCATTAGTCAAGGGTGGCTCTCTAATCGAAGTCAGCCAACTCTCATTCAGAAGATTCCACCGAAACGAAAACCCACGCCTGCCACGACCATCAGCACAGCGATGGCAGTGATGGCAACAATGTGGAAGGCCAGTGGTCGTAGAGAGCCATCCTCCAGGTTCGGAATCAGGCGCGACCTGGCGTGCACAGCTAGGGCGAGGGTCACCGCCAGCAGGATCAACTTGACACCGATCGTAGTGGCAATCGGAGAACTGAATGAGAACCACTCACCGACCTCGGGAATCAGTCGCCAAGCCAACCAAATGCCTGTGATGACCTGAACCAGCAACGCAGGTAGGCCAACCCGTTCATAGGCGGATTCGAACTCGAGGACGATTCTGGGATCGTCGGCCCTCAGTGCTTTTGGCAACACGCTCAGGGAAAGCACTAGATGACCTCCTACCCAAACGGTGGCAGCAAGGACATGGAGGGTCAACATGAAGCGGATCATGTGTTCATCGTCGCATCAGGGGTTCTCGGTCCATCGAGCCTGGTGGTAGGTGGAGGCCGAACCCATGACCTACTGGGATCCCTCTGTCGACGGGTGGACTTTCAGCGACAGGAATCGGATCGGTAGGTCGATCAGGGCAGTGGGGCCGTGGGCGACTTCTCCATGGAGTTGCATTGTGTCACCAGTTGAGAGCGTGTAATGGTTGGATCCGTATCCGTACTCGAGCGTGCCTTCCAGGATGTGGATGAACTCGACCCCAGCGTGTTGGAATAGCGGGAACACTTCGTTGGGCTCGGTGATTGTCACTAGTACAGGCTCGATTTGGCGGCGAGGGCCTCGCAGGGCACCCAGGTCGCTGTAGGAACGCCCCCTGCCGTCGCCCTCATGGGCTATCTCGAGTCCCTGGCCGGAAGGAACGATCACGGCGTCGTGTTCCTCGTCAAGGCCACGGAAAAAAGCCGTGAAGGGGACATCAGCGGCATTGGCAAGACTGGTCAGCGTCGCGAGGCTTGGTGAGGTTTGGCCGTGTTCGATCTTGGAGAGCATCCCTAGTGAGATACCGGCATCGCTGGCGAAACGCTCCATTGTCAGTCCCAGTCCTAGGCGCAGCTCGTGTACCCGTTCACCGACGACCCGACAGACCTCGTCGGCCTTGAGCTTCTCTTGGGTATCCGGCTCAGCGGTCACCGCTCTGGGGGTTCCGGCCTAGAACAGTGTGAGGTAGCGGTTGATCTCAGCAGCCGTTACCTCGTGGTGGTGGGCTAGGAACTCGTCACGCTTGATCTTCACGAAATAGTCCCGGTATGGCCCATCGGCTGTTTGGCCGAGGCCGTTAGCTAGGACGTCGTTGGTTGCGAGGTTGTCGGCGGCGTGGAGCAGAGTCGGCGGGAGAACAGCGATCCCTCGGGCCGTTACCTCATCCGCTGACATCTCATAGAGATTGTCGGTGTTGGGCTCCCCGGGATCCATCCCATTGTCGATTCCGTCAAGTCCGCAGGCCAGCATTGCAGCGAACATCAGGTAGGGGTTGGCCGCCCCGTCGCCCAAGCGAACCTCGATTCGGTCGGGTTCGGGAACCCTGATCATCTGTGTGCGGTTGTTGCCACCGTAGGCCGCATACGCTGGGGCCCACGTGGCACCCGAGGTCGGGGCACCCACTCCCATGCGCTTGTAAGAGTTGACGATTGGGCAAGCAATCGCTACCAGCGCGGCTGCATGGGCGATGAGGCCAGCGGTGAACTGGTATGCCAACTCGCTGAGGCCAAGGCCCTTTGTGTCGCCGTCACCTCCGATGAAGAGGGGATCGTCGGTGTCAGCAGTCCAGAGACTGAGGTGTGCGTGTAACCCATTGCCTGTTTTGTCCGCGAAGGGCTTGGGCATGAAGGTGGCGTACCGGCCGTCGCGTTGGGCCATGGTGTGCACCATCAAGCGGAACAGGATCAGGCGGTCCGCTGTGGTCATTGCGTCTGCATATTGCCAGTTCTGCTCGAACTGGCCGTTGGCGTCTTCGTGGTCGTTGGCGTAGTTGCCCCAGCCCATGGTGTCGAGGTTCTTTGACACCTCAGTGAGGTGAGGCAGCATCCGGGTAAGTCCCTTTGCGTCGTAACAGGGGAGTGGTTCTACGTCGCGCTCATCTGCCACTGAGAGGGTGCCATCGTTATTTCGTGACACCAGGGAGTACTCGGCTTCCACTCCGGTTTTAAGAACCAAGTTGCGTTCGGCCAGTCCCTCTAGGGCTCGGCCCAGGATCACGCGCGGAGCGTAGGGCCAGAGTTCGCCCTCTACGGTCGGATCGCATTGCATAGCGGCAACGTTGGGCTGCCAGGGGAGCTGTGTGTAGGTGGATGGGTCTGGTACAGCGATCATGTCGGGGCAGGATGGATCCTGCCCCATTGGCCCTGAGGCGAATCCTGCAAAACCTGCCCCATCGGCCATTAAGCCCTCTAGGGCGCCCACTGGCACGAGCTTGGCGCACGGTTTGCCGTGCATCTCCACATACATGGCGTAGATGAACTCGACGCCGTCGGCTTCGACCTTGGCCCCTATGTCCTCAAGTGCACCCATTGGATCCCCCCGGGATTTCTCTGCTCTGAGGTGCGACACAATGTCGACCCTTCGGTAACGTGCCACTACTATAGGTGAAGGGTCTTCACTGGTGTAGAAGAAGCCCAAACACGGTTCACTGTATCCATCGCCCAGACCTGGAAAGAAAGTGGGGTCAAAATGTGCGGCATAGTCGGTCTCTTCCTCAAGACGCCCACGTACCGCGACGAACTCGGCCGCCTCGCTGCAGAGATGATCCACGAAGTCCGCGACAGGGGTCGTGATAGCGCCGGGGTCGCCACGTTCGGTGGTGGCAACAAAGGCACCACCCGAATAACAGTATTGGCAGACGGGCAGGAGCTCGACTGGAATCCAACCGTCAAGGCCCTCGAGCAGGTCTTGGAGGCCCCCGTCAGTGTCCGTCCCCTCCACGACCACGCCGTTTTCGAGACGACTGGTGATGGCCGCATCGCCCGCCAGTGGCTTATCGATCACATGACCGACGTTGAGGTGCTCAGCTACGGATCACAGATCGAACTGTACAAGTCGGTCGGTGACCCCGACCTGTTGGCAACCCGGTATGGCCTAGCCTCACGAGCCGGGACCCATGCCGTCGCGCACACCCGCATGGCCACCGAGTCAGCTGTCACATCAAACGGCTCACACCCATTCTCCACAGGATCTGACACCTGCCTCGTGCACAATGGATCATTGTCGAATCACAACCAGTTACGGCTCTACCTCGAACAGCAAGGCGAGTCCTTCCAGACCCTCAACGACTCCGAGGTGGCTGCCGGCTACGTCTCTTGGAGGCTGGGTTCTGGTGACTCGCTTGAACAGGCACTCCAACGGGCACTGAGCGATCTTGATGGCTTCTATACCTTTGCAATTGGCACCATCGACGGGTTCGCAATCCTGCGGGACCCGATCTCGTGCAAGCCAGCTGTAGTGGCCGAGACCGATGACTGGGTTGCCATGTCGTCTGAGTACCGGGCCATCGCGCGTCTTCCCGGAGTCACCGATGCAGAAGTTTGGGAGCCTGAGCCGGCACGGGTCTACACATGGAGTCTGGCTGCATGAGCACCACCATCGACCTCGCCGAGGTTCCACTACGTCAACTCAACCAGGTGCTCCATGATGCTGACAGCGGAGTGTTCAACGTCCTCAACCCCCGTGGGGCACACGCGCTGGCGTGTGGGATAAGAGCCAATGTGACCGTCGAGGTGGCTGGTTCTGTCGGCTACTACTGCGCAGGAATGCACCAGGATGGAAATGTCTTGGTGAAGGGGAACTCAGGCCCCGGCCTGGCCGAGAACATAATGTCGGGAACCGTACGAACTACCGGGAATGCATCGATGTCGGCTGCGGCAACCGGCTGTGGCGGTTTGGTAGTCATCGAGGGAGACGCCGGCGCCAGGTGTGGTATCTCCATGAAAGGTGTCGACATAGTCGTTGGCGGAAGTATCGGGCACATGGGAGCATTCATGGCTCAGACAGGAAACCTCATCGTGCTGGGCGATGCCGGTGCGGACCTGGGCGATTCCATCTACGAGGCAGCGCTTTATGTGCGCGGCGACGTCGAGTCCCTCGGGTCAGACTGTGTCGAAAAGGAGATGAGTACTGCACACCTAGCTGAGGTGAAGCGCCTCCTCGAGGCAACTGGGATGGTCGCCTCACCTGATGACTTCAGGCGTTACGGCTCGGAGCGGAGGCTCTACAACTTCCACGTAGATGACATTGATGCTGAACTTGCCGAGGGCCGGGGAGTCATGACATGACATCTGACACTTGGCACCAGAGGGAGTCCTACTCGTTTGATCGCAACGCAATTGCCGAGATCAGGCGGGCTGCCAACACGGGTATCTACCGCATCCGCGGGTGGGGGGCCAAGCGGATCCTGCCCACACTTGACGACCTGGTCTTCTTGGGAGCCTCCATGTCGCGCTATCCGCTAGAGGGCTACCGCGAGGCCTGTGGCACCGATGTCATCATCGGCGAAGGTAGGGCCGAGTCCCCGGTCCACCTGGACATCCCGATCACCATCGCCGGAATGAGCTTTGGCTCACTCTCAGCCCAGGCCAAGGAGGCCCTCGGAAGGGGAGCCTCGGCGATCGGAACCTCGACCACGACCGGTGATGGAGGAATGACCGAAGAGGAACGTGGCCACTCCACGAAACTGGTCTACCAGTACCTACCTTCCCGGTACGGCATGAATCCCGATGACCTGCGCAGGGCCGATGCAGTTGAGGTTGTGGTAGGTCAAGGTGCCAAGCCAGGCGGTGGCGGCATGCTGCTTGGCCAGAAGATCACCGAAAGAGTCGCCCAGATGCGGACCCTTCCTGAGGGTATAGACCAGCGTTCGGCGTGTCGCCATCCCGATTGGACTGGACCAGACGATCTGGCCATCAAGATCGTGGAGTTGCGTGAGATCGTGGACTGGAGGGTTCCCATCTACGTGAAACTCGGAGCAGCCCGGCCCTACTACGACACGGCACTAGCGGTGAAGGCAGGTGCCGATGCTGTCGTTGTCGACGGCATGCAGGGTGGAACCGCTGCCACCCAGGATGTCTTCATCGAACACGTGGGCATTCCAACGCTGGCTGCAATCCCAGAGGCTGTCAGGGCCCTGCGTGAACTCGGGGTTCACCGCGACGTGAAGCTCATCGCTGCGGGGGGAATCAGGTCCGGGGCCGACGTCGCCAAGGCACTGGCCCTGGGTGCCGATGTGGTCTCAGTCGGGACAGCAGCACTGATCGCAATTGGAGACAACGACCCCGCCTATGACGAGGAGTACAGGGCCCTCGGGTCGGCGGCCGGCTTCTGGGAGGACTACCAGGACGGAACAGACCCGGCCGGTATCACCACTCAAGACCCGGAACTCTCCGCTCGCCTAGATCCGGTGATCGGGGGGCGTCGCCTCGCCAACTACCTCCAGGTGCTGACTCTTGAGACACAGACCCTTGCCAGGGCATGTGGTAAGTCCCATGTCCTCAACCTGGAACCAGAGGACCTAGCTGCACTCACCGTTGAAGCAGCGGCAATGGCCGGTGTGCCGCTCGCCGGCACCAACTGGACTCCCGGAAGGGAGGGCTGACCGACCAGTCGACACGGTCGGCATCCAAAGCCATTTGTCACATGTCCACATGCCAGCACCGGAAGGGCCGTAGCGTTCCCGGGTGGCCAATCGCCCTGACCTCCGCAATATTGCCGTAATCGCACACGTCGACCACGGCAAGACGACACTCGTCGACGCCCTCCTGCGCCAGTCCGGTGTCTTCCGGGCCAATGAGCAAGTCACCGAACGGGTCATGGACTCCATGGACCTGGAGCGTGAAAAGGGCATCACCATCCTCGCCAAGAACACAGCCATCAGGCGTGGTGATGTCAAGATCAATATTGTCGACACACCCGGCCACGCCGACTTCGGTGGTGAGGTCGAGAGGGCACTCAACATGGTCGATGGTGTCCTACTTCTGGTCGACGCCGCTGAGGGGCCAAGGCCCCAGACACGATTCGTATTGCGTAAGGCACTCGAGGCCGGTCTCACGATTGTCGTGGTTGTTAACAAGATCGACAGGGCCGATGCACGGTCGAGTGAGGTTGTCGACGAGGTCTACGAACTGTTCATGGACCTAGATGCGACTGATGAACAAATTGAGTTCCCAATCGTTTATGCCGATGCCCGTTCAGGAATCGCCACCCATGACCCAGACGTTCCAGGCACCAGTATGGACCCCTTCTTTGATGTCGTGCTCGAACACATCCCACCACCCTCCTACGATCCCGATGAACCGCTGCGTGCCCACGTCACCAACCTGGATGCATCCCCCTATGTGGGCCGAATAGCCATCTGCCGGGTAGACAGCGGCACGCTCCGACGCGGAGAAGTTGTCGCGTGGTGCCGAACTGACGGCTCTATCCAACCTGCCAAGGTCGGAACCATCAGCATCACCGAGGCTCTGGACCAGATTGACGTGGAAGAAGCCGGGCCCGGAGAGATCGTTTATGTATCTGGCATCGAAGGTGTGACCATCGGCGAAACCCTCGCTGACGCCGAAGACCCCCGACCTATGCACGAGATCACCGTCGACGAGCCAACCCTTTCCATGGCCATCGGGGTCAACACTTCGCCTATGGCAGGTACCGACGGTGACAAGCTGACTGCACGACAGGTCAAGGCCAGACTCGATACCGAGTTGGTCGGCAATGTCTCGATCCGGGTCCTCCCCACCGAAAGGCCCGACACCTGGGAGGTCCAGGGCAGGGGAGAGCTGCAGCTGGCTGTCCTCGTGGAGACGATGCGCCGCGAGGGCTTCGAGCTGACGGTCGGTAAGCCGGAGGTCCTGCTTCGCGAGGTCGACGGTGTGCTCAACGAACCCACCGAGAGGCTCTCAGTTGACGTGCCTGAAGAGCACATGGGTGCGGTCACTCAGTTGCTGGGTGAACGCAAGGCCCGCATGGAGGACATGATCAACCACGGCACCGGTTGGGTACGCCTCGACTACGTGGTCCCTGCCAGAGCATTGATCGGATTTCGTACCGAGTTCCTCACCGAGACCCGCGGAACCGGCCTTTTGCACCATGTATTTGAAGGCTGGGAGCCTTGGAAGGGAGAACTACGGACCCGCCAGAACGGCAGCATCGTGGCCGACAGGATGGGGGCTACGACCGCGTACGCCATCACCTCTCTTCAGGAGAGGGCCACGCTCTTCGTGGGGCCGACCGAGAAGGTCTACGGAGGCATGATCGTCGGTGAGAACCCGAGGGCTGAGGACATGGATGTCAACATCTGCCGTGAAAAGAAGCTCACCAACGTCCGAGCCGCCGCTTCTGACGACACCATTAGACTCACCCCTGCACGCCGGCTATCTCTGGAACAGGCCCTTGAGTACGTAGCCGATGACGAGTGTGTTGAGGTGACCCCAACGGCAATCCGCCTGCGCAAAGTCGTGCTCGACGCAGGTGAGCGGGCACGCAGCCTCAAGAAACTCAAAAACGCCAGGGCCTGACAGCGTGCAGGCCATGCTCCGACGGTGATTACCGTTCGGGTCGTGAGCAGTACTCCCGGAGTCCTCTTCTTGTGCACACACAATGCCGGTCGCTCACAGATGGCGGCTGGATGGCTGAGACACCTCGGCAGCGGATTGGTGAGAGTCCACTCGGCCGGATCTGAGCCTGCTGAGTCGGTCAACCCGATCGCAGTTGAGGCGATGGCCGAGGTTGGCATCGACATCTCCGGCATGGAGCCAAGCCACTGGACCGAAGAGATGCTGGATGACGCCGACGTCGTTATCTCGATGGGCTGTGGCGATGCTTGTCCCGTCTATCAAGGAAAGCGTTACCTGGACTGGCCGATCCCGGACCCTGCGGGCCAGGACCTCAAAATGGTGCGACATGTCCGCGACCAGGTTCACGGGCACGTCCGCTGGTTGCTAGCAGAACTTGGTATCGGAACCACTGACTGACCGCAGGCGATTAGCGTCGCGTGCAGGTCGATGGGACAGGAGCAGATGACCAGTTACTCAACCGAGGTGTTTCATGTCGATGCAGGGGACTACACCGATCTGGTCGGCGCTATCGGGTCGGCATTCTCAAACGCCGATACGTGGGTGAACGTCGAACCAGTTGTTGACGACTCCCAGCGAATTGAGGTGCCGGGCATCTTTGCCTGGTTCTCGGCCCGTGGGCCTCAGGTGCCTATTGGGACCTTCGTGTCTGCTGGGTCCAACATGGCGGCTTCCGTAGGCCTCAACCATGGCACGGGGCGCGGTGCCAGTGAGCGTCTCATTGCAGGTGGAGTGGGAGTGCCAGAGCGCTGGGTGCTGAAACAGGACCATCCCAGGACAGGGTTGGTATGGGAAGTCCATCCCCGCGGGGTTGATGCTGCAGCAGTGGCGAGACTATTGCTGGAGGGAACCTCTTTGTTTTGTCCAATTTCTGTTGAGGGGCAGTGGATCGCCACGTTGCACCAGCCGAGCTGAACTGGCCAACCTGGTTGGCCAGCTCGGACAACGGAATCAGGCCTCCCTGATGGCCTGCATGATCAGGTCTACAGCAGATTCAGTGTCCACGCCGTAGCCCACCCGACAGTTGGGATCTCCCGCAGCCGGGCCCCGTTCGTCCACCAGGGTCTGGCCGCGTGTGTGCGTCCCATCTAGCTCGATGACTACTGTGCGGGGCTCCGAGGCGATCAGATGTGGGTGGGTGATTGCCAGGATGGCACTCGGGTCGTGCATCGCGCTGGTGTCTGACCCCTCCCACTGGAAGTGGATGTCGATCAGGTGCTCTAGTAGGTGCGTTACGACATCTCCTACTGGGGTGTCCATTTCCCGGCATGTTGCAGCGTGGTCGGGACCCATGCGGACCTGGTTGGTGAGGTTCAAGCCGATCATGTGCACAGGCCCGCCGGATCGAAACACCAGGTCAGCTGCTTCTGGATCCACGTAGACGTTGAACTCGGCTGCAGCAGTCACGTTCCCACCGCCCGTTCCTCCTCCCATGAGGGTTATCGACGCCACTCGGTGGGCGAGACCGGGGTCGGCTCGAAGGGCGAGAGCGATGTTGGTGAGTGGCCCGATTGGAACCAGGTGAAGGCCCTCTTCTGCCCGGGTGGTCTCCACGAGGAACTCTACGGCATCAAAGGAATCAGGGTCCCCCTTGGGCTCTGGGAGGTTCACGCCTGCAAGGCCATCAGCGCCATGCACATGACTGGCATCCTCCAGATCACCCGATAGGGGACCATCGGCTCCGCGGTGGATCGGAACATCAAGGCCCAGCAGGTCACGCATGCGCATGGCGTTGGCAGAGGTCTGCCCGCCTGAGACGTTGCCGGCCACGGTCGTGATTCCAACCAGGTCGGCCCATCGGGCGGCAGTGATAATGGCAATTGCGTCGTCGACTCCCGGATCGCAGTCGAGAATCATCCGTGGTCGCGGATAGTCGTTCACCCGGTCATCTCCATTGGTCAGTAGCCGGCTTCAAGGTCCACGATGCCCTCGGGGGCGTCACCCCTCAACCAGCACTCCAGGTTGTTAGCGAACATGTCGAACAGTTGTTGTATCGCGTCCGGGCTGGACCATGAGATGTGAGGGCTGAGCCTCACTCTGGGATGTTCGTACAACCAGTGGCCGGAGGGTAACGGCTCTGGTTCAGAGACGTCCAGGGAAGCCATGCTCACTTGGCCCTCATTGAGAGCTACGCGCAGGGCCTCTTGGTCTACGACCGAACCCCTTGCGACGTTGATGAGGTGCGCTCCTGGCTTCATAGCCGCCAGAAAGGCTGCGTCAACTAGGTGGTGAGTCTCACCGGTTACAGGAACGGCTACGACCACGTGGTCGGCACTGCTGACAGCACCTGCACATGTATCAGCCAGGCTTACACCGTGAGTGTCAGTGCCTGTACCAGACCGACGCGTGGCCACCAGGTGGGCTCCAAAGGGTTGGAGACGTTCGGCAACCGCACGGTTGATTGATCCGAAGCCAATTAGGGCGACCGTCTGGCCCTCGACTGAACCTAGGTTTGCCCAACTCCAGCGCTCGGGAGGCTCGTTAGCCCAACTAATGGGTAGGTCCTTTACCGCTGTCAGGATCATCGCTAAGACCCACTCCGCTATCGGCACAGCGGACACCCCTCGTGAGCATGACACCAACAGGTCATCCATCAGGTTGAGTGGCAGGTGGTCCACGCCGTGGCCGAAGCTGTGCACCCAGCGCACCCCGTGGTCAAGCAAATCGGCCACGTTGCTAGGTCGGAAGGTCAAGGTGAACAGGATCTCACCGACTAGGTCGCCTGGGACAGGGTCGTTGGGATCGACTCTGACGAACTCGACATCAGGAAACCGCTCTTCGAGTTCCTCCATGTGGCGACCCCAACCGGTTGTGTGGACGAGAACTGTCGCCCTGTACTTGTCCATCGTGGTCACAGTCCCAAGAATGCCTGAGATCAGCGGGTGAGTTCTCGGAACAAGAACTCCTGGGCCACACTCGCCACGTGGAGCCCACCCTGAGAGAAGATCTCACCACTTGCCAGCCCTCGTCCTCCTGTTAGTCCGTGGGACCTAAAGTCGTGGAGCTGCCACTCGTCGACCGGTGAGTGCCGGTGGAACCAGATGGCATGATCGAGGCTGGCCCCCATGAAACTCTTGTGGCGTTCCTCGCGATCCATGGCCAACTCGATCACCCGCGGATGGGAACTCGCCGAGGCGTTGCTAGGGAGATCATCTGATAGGAAGGCCAGTGCACAGTCATGCAGAACCCTGTCGTCACCAAGGTCACTGAGGATCCGGAGCCAACTGGCGGAGTGGCCGGTTTCCTGGAGAATTCGGCGATGTCCCATAAGGCCCCAATCTTCGTTGGGTCCGTCCTCAGGTAGCCCCATGTGCTCTGGAGCCATCGATTCTTGGACATCAACCTGGTTCTCGACCACCTGGAATGAACACGACAAGTTCAGTATTGCCCCCTCGGACTGGCGAGCCACGACCCTGCGTGTCACAAAGGAGCGACCGTTACGGATCCGGTCAACTTCATATCGGATCGGCTCACTGCTCGTTCCACCCCTGATGAAGTAGGCATGTAGTGAGTGGACGTGCCTGTCCTCGTCGACCGTGGCAGATGCTGCTCGGAGGCCCTGTGCCACCACCTGGCCGCCGTAGACGCGACCCCATGGGTAGTCCGGGCTGATCCCCACGTAGACATCTGGTCCGTGTGATTCAAGGGCCATTAGGGCCCCGAAGTCGAGGTCACCTGGGTCCATTGGTGGCATAGCGTCTGACTCCCCTCTAGTCTCCCAACACCATTGCTGCGTGTAGGGCGATTCCGTGGACGAGGCCGGCCTCATTGAGTCGCATCCGATTTGAGTGGCAGGGTGGTGCCGTGCGTGAGTCAGTGATGTCGTCTGGGCAGACGCCGAGGAAGGCCATGGCACCTGGCACACTATTGAGCACGTAGGAGAAGTCCTCGGCACCCATGAACGGTGTATGGAGCGCCAGGTAGGAGCCTTTACCGAGGGTTGCCTCACACGTGCTGGCCACCCGGGCGGCTTGCTCGGTGTCGTTGACCGTCACCGGGTACCCGGTCTCAACGCGAAAGTCGGCGCTGCAGCCGTGGGCTTCTGCAATCCGCTTACAGGCGATTGCTAACGCATCGGCCACGAGACTCCTCGTCTCCTCAGAGACCGAGCGGATAGTCCCTTCAAAGAAGGCAGTCTCTGGAATCACGTTGGTTGTTGTACCCGCATCCACGTGGGTGACAGTCACCACCGAGGGGTTGAAGGTGTCGACTTGGCGGGTTACTACAGCGTGAACCGCATTGATCATCTCAGCCATAGGTGGAACCGGATCCGTGCAGAAATGGGGGGTTGAGGCATGGCCACCTTTCCCTATGACGGTCACGTGGAAGGTGTCAGCCGAAGCCAGGAGTGGGCCGGGTCGACAGGCGACGTGTCCTACCGGCAGGTTGGGGGTTATGTGGATGGCGAATGCCCGGTCGACCCCGTCAAGTACACCCTCATTGATCATCACGGCAGCACCCCCAGCACCCTCTTCCCCCGGCTGAAACATGAACCTGACGCGTCCAGCTACTTCACTCCGCCAGTCGCACAACAGCCTGGCCGCACCTACCAGCATCGCTACGTGGGCGTCGTGGCCGCAGGCATGAGCGCGTCCCGACTCGGTTGAACAGAAGCCCTCATCTGAGTCCTCTGTCATGGGTAGGGCGTCGGTGTCGGCGCGCAGCAGCACAGTCGGCCCGTCAATGGCACCCTCAAGGTCAGCCACGACCGACGTGATTCCTGAACCCTCGGTGACAACTAGGGGAAGGCCGTCTAGCGCGGCAAGTATCCGCCGCTGGGTATTGGGGTTGTCTAGACCCAACTCGGGGTGGCGGTGGATGTCCCTGCGGAGGGCGATGGTGTCATTAGCCAACCCAGCCGCTGCTTCTAGGATTTCATGCATGGGGAAATAATGGCCTAGGAAAGGCCATCTTGTCGGACCCGGCGAACCGTTTGGCAGACTTGCCAGATGACTATCGGTGTTGAGCAGATCCATGAGGCACTTGTTGCCTTGTTGGTGAGGCCTGTTGCTGGCTCCCATTCGACAGTCTTAGGTGCTGGCAGCGACGATCTAGAATCTGGACGCCGATACCTTGAAGCTCTGGTGGATGGTGGCTGGATGGTGCCTGAGTGGCCCTCGGAGCACGGTGGCCGTGACGCAAGCCCGGCCGAAGCCGTCCTGATCGCTGAGGCTCTAGGTAGTTACCAGACAGCTGACCTCTACCCGTATGGTGTCGGCCTTAACCTTGTAGGTCCCGTTCTGCTTGAGCGCGGCACCAAGAGTCAACAGCAGCGGTGGTTGCGGCCGATTGCCGATGGTTCTGAGATCTGGTGTCAGATGTTTTCTGAGCCCGATGCCGGCTCAGATCTTGCAAATGCCGGAATGAGGGCTGAGCGCGACGGTGACGAGTGGGTGTTGAATGGGTCCAAGGTGTGGACATCGCGTGGCTCCTACGCCACCTGGGGCATGTGCGTCGCCCGAACCGACACATCCTCACCCAAGCATCTGGGCCTCACCATGTTCGCCGTCGACATGGCATCGCCCGGGATTGAGGTGAGGCCACTCGAACAGATGAACGGAGACCAGCACTTTACGGAGGTGTTTGCCACCAACGTACGGGTCACTGACGAGAACCGCCTCGGCGATCTAGGTGACGGATGGGGTATCACAGTTGAGACTCTGGCTCATGAGCGGGCGACCATCGGGGGTCGGGCGTTCGGCGGTGATGACAGCTCCGAGGCGGGTTTGCCCTCCTGGCTAGAAGCCTGGAGCGGCGGAGGCCACCTGGTCAATCCCGTGGCCCGACAGGCAGCCATGCGGGCCTACGTGCTCCACCGGGTGAACCAACTCACCACAGAGCGGGCCGTCCAGGCGGCCAAGGGGGACTCTCCCGGGCCAGAGGGCTCAGGTGCCAAGTTGCGCAGTGTCGCTGCCTTCAAGGCCCGCGCTTACCTTGGCAAGAACCTTGCTGGGGCTGCCGGAATGCTGGTTGACTCTCCGGGTCACCTTGGTTTCATGACCGCTCCATCAATGTCCATAAGGGGCGGCACAGACGAAGTTCAGCGAAATATCGTGGGAGAGCGGGTGCTCGACCTTCCCCGTGAGCCGAGCGTCGACAGGGGTATCCCTTACTCGGACCTGAGGCGGAGTCGGTGATGGTTGGTCAACGTTGATCGATGTGCGGGACGGTGCGCTCCAGTTTGCCACTGTAGGTCTGGCGTGGGCGGGCGATCCGGGATTCGTTTACTAGGAGTTCGTCCCAGTGGGCCAACCAGCCCGGGGTCCTGCCGATGGCGAACAGCACCGTGAACATCTCGACTGGAAAGCCCATCGACTGGTAGATGAGGCCCGAGTAGAAGTCGACGTTTGGGTAGAGATTCCGGCTGATGAAGTAGTCATCGGCCAGGGCCACCTCTTCCAATTTCAGAGCCATGTCCAGCAGTGGGTTTCGGCCCGTTACCTCGAACACGTTGTGAGCAGTGTCCTTGATGATACGTGCCCTCGGGTCATAGTTCTTGTAGACGCGATGCCCGAAACCCATCAACTTTTGGCTACCTGTCTTCACGCCACTGATGAAGTCGTCGACATTCTCGTACGAGCCGATCCCCTCAAGCATTCGAACTACCGCTTCATTTGCACCGCCGTGGCGTGGCCCCGACAAGGCGGCAGCGGCTGATGCGACTGTGAGGAAGGGATCGGCATGTGCACTGCCTACGACTCTCGCCGCGGTTGTTGAACAGTTCTGCTCATGGTCAGCGTGCAACACAAAGAGCAGGTCCAGAGCATCTCTCAGCACAGGATCAACCTCGTAAGGGCGGTCTCCTTGACAGAACATCATCGATAGGAAGTTGCCCGTGTAGTCAAGGCCAGGGTCGGGCTGCACATAGGGGGTGCCGACACTGCGGCGGTAGGCGCTAGCCGCAAGCGTGGGCATCTTGGCGATCAGGCGAACCATTTGGGTACGGCGACAGATTGAGTCCTCAACATCCTTGCCATCGGGCCAGAAGGTCGACATGGCTGCGATTCCGGAGACTAGGACGCCCATTGCGTGGGCATCGTCACGGAAGCCTTCGAGGATCCGCTTGTGGAAGTTCTCGTGGATCCGGGCCTCATTTGAGATCTCGTCGGACCAAGAGGCCAGTTGAACCCTGTTCGGCAACTCGCCGAACACAATCAGGTGCGCTACTTCGAGGAAACTTGTCGCTCCAGCCAGTTGCTCTATCGGGTAGCCGCGGTACCGGAGCAGGCCCTTGCCACCGTCAAGGTAGGTGATAGCGCTGTCAGCACCTGAGGTGGCGGTGAAGGAGGGGTCGTCAAACCAAATCCCCGGCAGCAGTGAACCCCACGCCCGGGCGTCGATACCTCCCCTTTCGATGGGGATCTCAATCGACTCGCCTGTGCGGTTGTCGGTGATGGTGATGCTCTCGCCCACGTCGGCCCCTTTTGAGGTTCGGGGCACTGGGCCCCACTGACCCCTTGAATGTACCTGCGGAGGGGGTCGCCTGTGCAGCCGGACGAAGGCGAAGATTGCCGATTGTTTGTGTTTCGATGCAAAATGTCTGGGATCTGAGCCTCAAAGCGGGCTGTTGTCGTGTCGACGACGCGGAATTCTCTCCCGTTTCCCGGCGAGCAGTTCAAGAGCTGACACCAACTCCGACCTAGTGTCAGCCGGGTCTATCACCCTGTCGACTGACCCACGCTCGGCAGCCATGTAAGGGTTCAAGAGCCGGTCCTCGTATGCCGATTCTAGTTCGGCCCGCTCCTCCGGGTCGGCGTTGCGATGGAGGATCTCGACTGCTCCCTTGGCTCCCATGACAGCTATCTCGGCTGTCGGCCAGGCAAGCATCAAATCGTTACCCATGTAGCGTGAATCCATGACTATGTAGGCACCCCCATACGACTTTCGGAGGGTTACACATATTCTCGGCACCGTGGCCCTGGCGTAGGCGAATGCCAACTGAGCGCCGTAGCGGATCATGCCTCTCCACTCGAGGTCCTTGCCGGGGTAGAAGCCCGATGTGTCCACGAAGGTCACGAGCGGCAAGTTGAAGGAGTCGCAGAACGACACGAACCGCGCTCCCTTTTGCGATGCTGGGATGTCCAGCGTGCCGGCCATGGACTGGGGCTGATTGGCAACCAACCCAACCGGGTTCCCAGCGATCGTAGCGAAGGCAGTGATCAGGTTCGTGGCCCACCCTTCGCGTGGTTCCAGCAGATGGTTTTCATCAACCACACATGACACCACGTCTCGCACGTCGTAACTGCCGGTGGCCGTGGTTGGCATCAAGTCAGCGGCTTCTGGAGTAGGGCGGTCGACAGGGTCCCCGCACGGCCAGTGCTGTGCCACAGCGTCAGTGTGGTCCGGCAGGTAGGAGAGCAGTTCGGCGATCAGGTCCACAGCACCCTCACGGTCAGTGCAGGTGAAGTGAGCGACGCCGGTTGTACGGGCGTGCATAGTGGCACCCCCCAGGCCTTCATTGGAGAAGTCCTCCCCGGTGAACTGGCTGACCATTCGAGGTCCGCTCACGAAGGCGAAGGTTTCGTCGACCATCACGACGATGTCGGCAAGTCCCAGGAGCAGAGCCGGTCCGGAGACGGTTGGTCCGGTGACACAGAAAATGGTTGGGATGACACCGGAGCAGGCAACGAACTCCCGGGCGGCCGTTCCCCAGCCGTGGACAGCACCGACACCTTCGTCGATAGCTGCCCCGCTGGAGGCCACAAAGCAGACCAGCGGAAGCCGCTGTTCGCGTGCTGTGCGGGCTGCGACAGAGAGGTTCTCACCATCTGCAGGACGGAGGGAACCCCGATCATCGCCTGAGATCTCCACGAGGAGGACACGTCGACCGTGGATATGGTCAACCCCGAACGAGACGGTGCCTCCAGTGCGTGAGCGCAGGCCGACCCGACTAATAGTGTTGGTCATGGCAGGTTCTCCGGTATCCGTATGGGTTCAACGGCCATCATGCGGTCCCCAGAGTTACATGGATACCTGGCTGCTGGGGTCCGATCTCACGAATAACTTCTAGAAGCACATCGTGGGCGGCTCTCGCTGGGGTGGATGGCGTGGTCCGGAGACTCCGGGCCACGCCGACCGATCGCCGAGCCAGCCCTTCAACCCTAATGATCGCCCAGGGCTCATCTGGATAGCCGGAGGCCGCGCTGGCGGGCAACAGGGCGGGTGCGTAACCTTGGTAGGCGAGTGATGTGAGAAGCCGTAGGCCGTCGATCTCGGCGGCTGCCTGCAAGCGCAGGCCAGATCCGGCCAGTTCCTGGTCGACGGCATCGCGAAAGGCCGTTCCTACCGGCGTGAGCATTATTGCATGGTCCACGAGATCGTTGATGCTGACCGTGTCGTATTTGGCGAGTGGGTGACCATGGGGTGCCACGACAATGCGCTCTTCATCGAAGAGGGGCTCGGTGGTGAGGCCGGCGTCAAGTACCGGAGTGTTGACTACCGCTAGGTCCAACTCGCCTGTGCTGACCCGTGGCGTAAGTGAGGCCGTGGTGGCGTCGACGAGGATCGGATGGAGGGCAGGGGCGGTCTCTTTCAGGCGACGAAGAAGGGGTGTGGCGATCCAGCGGGCTGTGGTACCGATACAGCCGATCCTCACAGATCCTGCCACCATGTCGTGCATCGAGTTGATGTCGTCGGAGATGGACTGCATCTCGGTTCTGATCCTACGAGCCCGCTCGATCACAGCGAGGCCCTCTGGTGTGGGTTGCATCGTGGACCTGTCCATGAGTGTGACACCCAGTTCCTTTTCAAGCTTGGCCACGTGGGTCGAGACGTTCGACTGCACCGTGTGTAGTGCCCTAGCGGCAGCTGAGAAACTGTGGTGGTCAGCCACGGCGAGCAGGTGGTTGAGTTGGCGCAAGTCCATCGACAATAAGGATGCCATGGGTAGCAGCCATATGTACGGGGAATGACCGCGAGGCTGAAGGACCCAAGTCAGACACATCCCCCATCGTCATGCCGGTACAACTGATAAGGCCCTATTGTCGAGAACCACGACGGTCACTCTCGATCCCGTCCAATCTGATCCGAACCATCATGACAACCGTTCTCTCCATCCACCTAGGGCCAAATCTGGCCCACGCCGCCGTCGATAGCGGTGATCGCATCGACCTGCTCGCCCTCGGCGAGGTTTCGGTACACATGCCTGTCGTGCTCCACGTATCCACCGGTGGCTCGGTCACGGTCGGGTTAGAGGCTCGCCAAAAGTCGAAGTTCGAGCCTGAGGGGACTGTGGACAACGTGGTCGGACGCCTTCTTGAGGCTGACACCGTTGAGGCGATGGGCCGTGTGCTCCCCGCCGAGACGGTTATCGCCCACCTTCTGGCCCATATTTACGCACGCTGTCTGGTCATCCTTGATCGCGTACCCGACGAGGTGCTGGTCGTATGTACGGCCGGAGGTCCTGAAGCAGCGGTCTATGCAGGGGCAGCCGAGCGGGCGCGTCTGGGCGAGTTCACGCTGGTTGAGGAAACCCGTTCCTGGTCAGCGATGGGCGCCCACGGACCCACTGGCATGGACCCGGACCTTGCCGGTGCCCTGGGAGCCCTGTTTTGGCACCGACACGGTGATGGTCCACGCGGACCCAAACCGATCGTCACCAGTGAGGACCTCGGCGTCGCATCAAAAGAACCTGTCAGGATTCCGACGGAACCTTCGGTCATGTCAATCGGATCCCGCTCAGTATTTGATGAATCATCGATCCCTGACCTTAAACGCAGGTGGTTCAGACCCGGTCGAATTATGGCCGTTGTCATGCTCGGCGTTCTCGCGGCAGGAGCAGGTTTCCTCCTTTCCGGCAGCGAAGACGCCGGACCTGATCAGGTACAGGAATCCGAAGTCGTGGCTCTTTCGACAATGCCCAATCCACCCACGACACTCCAGGCGACCACAGCGCCGCCTGCTTCGACGACCACAGTGCCGCCTGCTCCGACTACAGCAACCACTCCCGCAACGGTGGTTCCGGGGGCCATTGTCTCGACCACCCTTCCTCCTGCCCTCACAACGACCACCCTCTTCTCCACGACGACCACTACAACCTTGGTTGCCACCACGACCACGAGGCCTCCGTTGGGCATGTTGACGCTGTCGCCTGTCGGCGTGGTGACGAGTGCTGCAACCGGAGCAGAGGGCCTGGTCGGACTCGGTGACGACTCAGACACCGTCGTTGCAGTCCTGACAGCAGTGATGGGCCCACCTGCGGCAGATACCGACTGGGTGCAAGATGGAGATTGTGAGGGTGAACTTGTGAGACGGGTCACCTTTGGCCACCTCGAAGTGGTGTTGAGCGATGTTGACACGACCGACGGAGAGGCAGGAGCCAACGCCACCTTCACGCAGTGGTTTGCTGAGGGAACCGACGCACTGCTGACCTCACTTTGGACATTCGACAGGATCGGAGTGGGCTCATCGGTCGCTGACCTAGTCGAGGTCTATGGAGAAGGGCTCGTGTTGACTAGCCCGGTCGAGGGTGACACTGCTGGCCTGTTCAGTATTGGTGAACTGGGAGTCAGCGACGGAATGTGGGGAGTGACGACCCATACCAGTGACATCGGGCGAGTACTGCAAATCTGGGCCGGTGAAGGCTGTGAGCGCTGGCCCAACTGACCTAGATCTCTGAGGAAAGGCCCAACGCCGACTTCAGCACCTCGTCAAGAGAGACGCCTGTGAAGCAGAAGTTGCCCTCCAGGAGCACGGTAGGGAGAACAACTGCGCTGGATAGCATCAACTCCTTGACCAACTGCCACCCAAACGGGATTGCAGGCAGGAGTGCTGGGGTCTGGATGCGGGCGGGCCGTCCGACGGCTCTGCCAAGCGAGGCGGCGAACTCAGCGTTCTCTACCGGAGTGGGAGAGACCAGGTTGGCAGGACCTGTGACCTCGTTGTCGATCAGCCAACACAGGCCAGAGACCTCGTCTTCTAGGGAGATCCAGCTCATCCACTGTGTCCCCGAACCCAGGGGGCCACCCAGTCCGAGTCGAAACAACGGCAACTGTTTTGCCAATAACCCGCCCCGGGGCGACAGGACTATTCCGGTCCGGGCATGGACGACCCGGATACCTGCTGACTCAGCAGTTCTGGTAGCGGCCTCCCATGCGGCGCAGACGTCGGCCAGAAACCCACCCCCCCGGGCACTTGCCTCGGTAAGCGGCTCGTCGGTTCGGTCGCCGTAGAAGCCGATTGCTGAACCGCTTACCATGACGCCAGGTCCAACACCGGCACGGTTTGACTCTGCCATAGCCGAAGAGATCAGGTGAGTGCCACGGGTGCGACTGCTGTGGATGAGATCCATCCGCGACCGGGTCCACCGGCGGGTAGCGATTCCAGCACCAGCTAGGTGGACCACCGCATCGACACCTGCAAAGGACTCCGGATCAAGCAGCCCGCGATCTGGATCCCAGTGGATCTCTTGATGTGTGCGTGGTGGCCGGCGCACCAGGCGCCTCACTGTGTCGCCACGATCCTCAAGTCGGTCACACAGGGCGCTCCCGACCAGACCAGAGGATCCTGACACGGCTATCTCCACCTATTTATCTCCCTTCCAGCCAGTCGATTCCGGTTATCAGTTGTGTTGAGAAGTGATCGGCCTGGACAACTGGCGCCGCATGGTTTCCGGAGAACTCAACGACAAAGGGTTTGGGAAGCGAAGCTGCTAACTGTCGCTGTCGGGCTGTTGGAACGACGTTGTCACCCACGCCTATGAGTACGACTGTCGGAACGTCGATGTCACATGCCCAATCACTGGAGTCGAATCCACCCAGGGCCACGCCGGCTTGGAGAATCTGGCCGAGGTCACCGGCCCTGATCTCTTTGGTTGCCCATTTGTCAAAATCTGGATTGATCAATTCTTCCCTTCCTGATCTGGCTGCTGCCACCCTTTCTGCCAAGACCCACGCCGTCTCAGGAAGCAGTGCAGCGGGCCCACAAGCCAGCCGGATGAGGGCAAAGTCCCGGTACTCGATAATGGTCTGACGGAACCTCGTGGCGCTGGCACACAGGAGAAGACCGGAAACCATGTGTGGGTGGCGGGCCCACAGGAGTTGTGCGATAGCACCTCCCATTGAGTATCCGACGGCGATCGCCCCCTCGACTCCGAGGGCATCCATCACGGCGGCAGCATCGTCTGCACAATCTTCGAGGCGGAATTGCCTATACGACCTTATGCCGTTTGTGCCGTGACCCCGCTGGTCCCAGGCAAGTACTCGAAAACGTCTAGTCAACTCGGGATAGATCCAACCCCAGTTGAGATCTGCACTAACTGTCCAGCCGTGAATAAGTAGCAATGCTGGCTTCGTTGATCCCTCTTCATCTGGCTGGCCTGAGTCGCGGAGCCGGAGTGGTCCGCGACCCGGCAGATCCACAATCCGCCACGGTGGGGGTTCTTTCCCAGTCCGGGCAAACGGTGAGGTGTTCAACCGGGAATTTCCAACTGAATCCGCGCCGGCACCTAGTTCTCGATGCCGGTCACCCGAACGGTCAACTGGCCGCCGGGTGCTTCAAAGGAGACCTCGTCACCTACCGATCGACCGAATAAGACTTCGCCGAGTGGAGAGCCAGGGGAGACCACACCTACGTCGGCATGCTGCTCCTCGATGGAGCCGAACAGCATCCTTTCAGGCTCATCGTCACCGCCATAGACGAGCGAGACTATGCAACCGGGGACAACCGTGTCCGTTGCAACCGGGGCATCGTCGAGAATCGTTGCCTTCTCGAGGAGGTGCTCAAGGTGCATGATGCGTCCCTCCATCTTGCCCTTCTCCTCCTTGGCGGCGTGGTAGTCACCATTCTCTGAGAGGTCACCCATCTCGCGGGCAACCTCAATTTTACGAGCGATCTCGATGCGGCCACGGGTAGTCAGATCTGTCAACTCCGCTACCAACCGATCATGCGCAACTTGCGACAACTGCTGTTCCTCGGCCATTACCGGAGCGTATCCAGCGGTCCGCCGAAAGTCGGTTGATAATGCTCAGGGGAGGCTTGGTAGGCTCATTTCCATGGGTAGCAGGTCTCTGGTAGTTGCCATTACGTAGCGCACACCAGATTGGTGTGCGCCCGGACCGTCCACCTCGGTGGACGGTTTTTTGATTACAGGTTGCTTTCAGGCAGCATTTCAGTTGATCCAATCCACACTCGACATCCAGCTTCGGACAGAACTGACAAGGAGAACACAGGCGTGGCATATCGAATCGGCGTCATCGGTGGCGACGGAATCGGCCCTGAGGTAATTGCCGAGGGCCTCAAGGTGTTTGCTGCTGCGGGTGTTGCCATTGAGACCATCGACTACGACCTGGGTGGCTCTCGTTACCTGCGCGATGGAGTTGTGCTGCCCGATGAGGTGGTTGAGGAGTGGAGCGGTCTGGACGCCCTGTTCTTGGGTGCGGTTGGAACGCCAGAGGTTCCCCCCGGAGTTATCGAGCGTGGTCTTTTGTTGAAGATGCGCTTTGATCTTGACCTCTATGTGAACCTGAGGCCCTTCCTCCACCCACCTTCGGGCATTGACTTCATGGTCGTCAGGGAAAACACTGAGGGCGCCTATGCCGGCGAAGGAGGCTTTCTTCGAAGGGGAACTCCAAACGAGATAGCAACTCAGGGTTCGGTCAATACCCGTATGGGTGTAGAGCGAGTCATTCGCTATGCCTTTGAGCTCGCACGTAGCAGAAATAACCACCTGACGCTCGTTCACAAGACCAATGTCTTGACCTTTTCCGGGGACCTCTGGGAGCGCGCATTCAAAGAAGTTGCTACCGAATATTCGGATGTCGAGACTGCCTACAATCATGTCGACGCTGCCTGCATCTACTTCGTCGATTCTCCCAACCGCTACGACGTGATCGTTACGGACAACCTGTTTGGTGACATTCTCACCGACCTCGGCGGAGCGGTTTCGGGTGGCATAGGCATGGCTTCTTCGGCAAACCTGAACCCGGACCGGACCGGACCGTCAATGTTTGAGCCCGTGCACGGCTCTGCCCCAGACATTGCCGGAAAGGGGCTGGCCAATCCGACAGCTGCGATTCTGTCGGGAGCCATGATGCTGGACTTCCTAGGTGAGGAGGCTGTAGCCGACAAGATCCGAAGGGCTTGTTCCGACCCAGGCGTACAAGGTGGCACAACAGCGGAGACCGGCGATGCGATAGCTGAACGCGTGCGGGGCTAAGCACGAACTATGAGAGAACATCTACCAAAGAGAACAGAGCAGGAGAGGTAGCAGGACATGCCGATCGAGAAGGCAGACAAGATCTGGATGAATGGTGAGCTCGTCGACTGGGACGATGCCACCATTCACGTGCTGACCCACACGCTTCATTACGGCAACGGAGTGTTCGAAGGGATTCGGGCCTACGAAACCGACAGCGGTCCCGCTGTGTTCAGACTGACGCCTCACATCGAGCGCCTTTTCAAATCAGCCAAGATCTTGTTTATCGACATTCCGTGGACAGTCGATCAATTAGTCCAGGCCGTGAAGGACACAGTTCGGGTCAACGACCTGCCTTCTTGCTATATCCGACCCCTTGCATACCTTGGGTACGGTGAGATGGGTCTCAACCCGATTCCATGTGATGTTGATGTCTCTATCGCCACGTGGCCCTGGGGTTCCTACCTCGGAGACGAAGGTATAAGGAATGGCGTTCGCATGATGGTCTCGTCGTGGCAGCGTCACGATGCCAATGCCATGCCGCCAGCAGCCAAGGGATGTGGTCACTACATAAACTCGCAGATGGCCAAGGTCCAGGCTCTCAAGGCCGGCTACGACGAGGCCATCCTGCTGTCGCCCCAGGGTCAAGTTTCCGAATGCACCGGAGAGAACCTGTTCGTCGTTAGCAGAGGCACGATCATTACCCCACCGAGTAGTGCCGGCGCTTTGGAGGGGATCACCCAGGATGCGGTTCACCGGATTGCCGACGATCTGGACATCCCATACGTGACTGGGAACCTGCTGCGCAGTGACTTGTACACGGCTGATGAAGCGTTCCTCTCTGGAACGGCAGCAGAGATAGTGCCGATCCGCTCTGTGGACGAGCGAGACATTGGTGATCCCGGCCCCGTTACGCGTGCCATCCAGGAGGTCTTTTTTGAGGCTGTCCGTGGAGAGCGGCCCGAGTATGCAGAGTGGAACGAGCATGTCGACGCCTGACCTACCGACGGCGGTCGACATTTACGACACCACACTTCGCGATGGTGCCCAACTTGAAGGAATCTCGCTGACTGTTGTTGACAAGTTGCGCATCGCAGAGCAGTTGGACTTGCTCGGTGTCCACTACATAGAGGGTGGTTGGCCGGGTGCCAACCCAAAGGATGTCGAGTTCTTTGAGCGGGCACGTACCGAGTTGCACCTGAACCGGTCGAAGTTGGTGGCATTTGGATCGACAAGGCGCATTGGCGGAGAGGCACGTGACGACGCTACGCTCGCCAATCTCGTGGCCTCTGGAACTGAGGTCGTCTGCATAGTCGGCAAGGCTTGGGACTACCACGTCACAGAGGCGCTCCGCACGACGCTCGACGAGGGTGTGGCGATGGTTGCCGACTCGGTCAGATTCCTGAAGGACCAGGGCCTTTCTGTGTTTTTTGATGCCGAGCATTTCTTCGATGGGTATTTGGCAAACCCCGACTATTCGATGCAGGTACTTGATGGGGCTGCAGAGGCTGGGGCCGATTGCCTCGTTCTGTGTGACACAAATGGTGGTTGTCTGCCATTTGATGTGGAGAAGATCGTGTCCGAAGTGGTTGTAGTCACTGACACTCCAGTCGGCGTCCACTTCCACAATGACACAGGTTGTGGAGTCGCCAACGCAATCGCCGGCGTGCGAGGTGGAGCCACCCAAGTCCAGGGGACTATTAACGGGTATGGCGAACGGGTTGGCAACTGCGACCTCGTTCCAATCATCGCTAACTTGAGCCTCAAGATGGGTGTTGAGACGATTCCAGCCGAGGGAATCACCAGCCTCACATCGGTGGCACACCATGTGGCCGAGTTGGTGAACTTCACTGTCGATCCCCAGAAGCCCTACGTAGGTGCGACAGCATTCGCACATAAGGCAGGCCTCCATACCAGTGCCATTTCCAGGCGCCCCGATGCCTATGAGCACATTGCTCCAGAACTAGTCGGCAACGGAACCAGGTTCCTCGTATCGGAGATGTCAGGGAGATCCACGATCGACCTGAAGGCGCAGCAGATGGGTCTTGACCTGGATGGAGAGACCTTGGGTGAAATCGTTGAGACAATGAAAGTCTTGGAGCATGCCGGGTATCACTTTGAAGCTGCTGATGCTTCACTGGAACTGCTAATGCGGGCGGCTGGTGGATGGCAACAGGAATATTTTGAGTTGGACTCCTTCAGAGTTGAGGTAGGGCACCGTTCGGGTAGTGGAAGCCGTGCCTGGAATGATGTGGCAGTCGACGTGGAGACTGAAGCCACCGTGCATGTCAGTGTTGATGGTGAGAAGCGGCTGGCGACCGGCAGGGGGAATGGGCCGGTCAACGCCCTTGATGCTGCCCTCCGTGAGGCTCTCGGCAACAGCCACCCTGATCTCGACAGGCTGCACTTGACTGACTTCAAGGTCCGTGTTCTGGAGACCAGTAAGGGGACCGGAGCGGTGACACGAGTGCTCATCGATACGACTAACGGTGACCAGACCTGGACTACCATCGGAGTCTCGGAGAACATCATTGAGGCCTCCTGGCAGGCTCTTGTGGATTCGATCGTTTACGGCCTGCTCCACTCAGAGGGGTAGTCCGTGGTTTACGTCGTGGAGGATCCGCCGGTTTCGCCGGTCTCACTCTCTCGCACCCTCCTCGCTGAGGGACTGGGTACGATGTTCCTGCTCGTCGGTGTCGTTGGATCCGGAATCATGGCCGAGCGCCTCAGCCCCACCGATGTCGGATTGCAGTTGTTCCAAAACGCTGCAGCAACAGCAGCGGTTCTGATAGCAATCATCTCCATCTTCGGTACGGTGTCCGCCGATTTCAACCCGGTGGTGACCGTCGGTGCATGGCTCCTGGACTTAAGGAGCGGGAGGCAGGTGCTACCGGTGGTGGCTGCCCAGGTTCTTGGAGGCTGTGCGGGTACCGTCCTAGCAAACCTCATGTTCGATCTGACATGGGTGAATCTTTCCACGAAGACACGCAGTGGCGGACACTTGTGGCTTGCTGAGGTCGTGGCCACCTTGGGTCTCCTGCTGGTCGTGTTCAGCCTCATCAGGACTGCCCGACATTCGGCTATCCCGTATGCCGTTGGCGCTTACATTGGTGGGGCCTACTACTTCACCTCGTCGACCAGTTTTGCCAACCCGGCAGTGACAGTTGCCCGAAGCCTGTCCGACACCTTTGCTGGCATACAGCCTCTGTCAGTGCCGATGTTCGTTGTGATGCAGATCGTAGGCATGGGTATTGCCGTGGTTTTGATAGGGGTGCTGTTCCCATCGTCAGGACGATAGGTCAGGAGTCGCACTGGTCTATGGCTGGTTCACTGTCAACCCGTGCCTCTAGCCAGACAATCAGGTCATCGAAGTATTCGACTATCGCAGAAGAGTGCGTGGCTCCGGGGTAGACGAGACGTTCAAGGGATGCATGGTCGGCCATACCGCACAACTGGCTGAATAGGAAAGCACTACTGATAACTGGTATCTGTTCATCCTGATCACCATGGAGGATTACAACTGGAGTCTGGTTGGGCAACTGGTTCGTGTCGTTCTCGGTGAGTCTGGTCTTCCACTCTGGGATGTTGAATATGTCAGGGACTGTCAACAAGTCCGAAAAAAGAATCGGGTTGACAAGGTCCATGATGTGCCCGGTGCAGCCGTTCTCCAGCTCATCTTGGAGGTAGTGATAGTCGACATTGATCACCGCCTCCAGGTCTAGTTCCGAGTAGGAGGTTGCAAGGCCCGCAGCGGCCATGAGTATGTATCCCTGGAAGTCGGAGCCCTGAAGGAACGTTGATAGCAGGTCCACTTGCGATGGTGGTGCTCCTGCAGCGACTCCAACCAAGTCCAGGTCAGGAGCCAGGTCCTGCCATCGTTGGGAAACGTGCATGGCAGCATGTCCGCCCTGGGAGTGGCCCCAAACGACGAGGGGGCCGTCGGCACCGACACCCTCAATATTTTGGGCGGCCCTGACTATGTCAAACACACCTCGTGCCTCGCTCTCTCCAACCATGTAGGCATGCATGCCGGGTCCACCGAGACCCTCGTAGTCGGTGGCCACCACCACCCAGCCACGTTCCAGGAAGGGTGTGAGGACTGCAAGGTCGAACACATCTGGGAATGAGGCTGAGGGAGCGCATTGGTCGGCAAGACCGGTCGTTCCATGGGCGATGGAGAGAACCGGGCGTGGGGTCATGGCATCGGTGTCAGGTGCGGCGATGACTCCGGTTACCTCGATGGGCTCTCCGGCAACGGAGGTAGAGGTGTAGGTGACACGCCACGCCTCTCCGATTGAACCGATGTCTACAGGCTCACTAGACAGGAGAGAACCAGTCGGGTGTGCGGTCGTGGTGGGTGCAACAATTGTGGTGCTTGTGGTGCTTGTGGTGCTTGTGGTGGTTGTCGTGGTTGTCGTGGTGGGGACGGTGGCAGAGACCAGGTTGGACCACGGACCGGCACCACTGGAGTTGACGGCTGCTACTCGTAGCCAATAGGTGCCACCGGGTTCGGCACAGCGAATCCGCTCTGAGGTGTTCCCCGAGTCCTGGTAAGACAGGGGAGTCCAAAGCGTCCACGGTCCGCCGTTAAGCGAATACTCCACCCGGTAAGAAGATGTGAGGGACCCGCCTGTCGAGGCTGGTGCAATCCAGCTCAGATCAATCGACTTGGCCTCAGGGTTGTATGACCAGCCTGTTGCCGAGTTGAAAGTGGAGCAAGTGTCATTGCCAAGCACCGCAACCAAGCCAGTTGGGGCACCCACCAGGGGCTCGGTGGTGGTGGTGGCCCCGGTGGTGGTGGTGGCCCCGGTGGTGGTGGTGGCCCCGGTGGTGGTGGTGGCCCCGGTGGTGGT
>PVBE011632369.1_pt1 | contig 39860 bp, 36 predicted proteins | sample 1631181 | NCBI WGS metagenome assembly PVBE01 (sample SAMN08397723, study PRJNA350692) | Marine metagenome, whole genome shotgun sequencing project. | isolation source: water | place: Pacific Ocean | collected 2012-04 | reverse complement strand
GTTGCCGAGGCCGCCCGCGAGCATGATCGGCTTGTGGTAGCCCCGGATCTCGGGACCGACGGGCCCCTGGATCTCCTGGCAATAGGAGCGGAAATAGCCGGCCAGATTGGGTCGGCCGAACTCGTTGTTGAAGGCCGCGCCGCCGATCGGGCCTTCGAGCATGATGTCGAGGGCGGAGGCGATGCGCGAAGGCTTGCCGGGGTCGATCTCCCAGGGTTTTCGCGCGTCGGGGAGCAGCAGATTCGAGACGCAGAAGCCGGTGAGTCCCGCCTTCGGTTTGCCACCGCGACCGGTCGCACCCTCGTCGCGGATCTCGCCGCCGGAGCCAGTCGCGGCACCGGGGAAGGGGGAGATCGCCGTCGGGTGATTGTGCGTCTCGACCTTCATCAGGATCGGCGTCGCTTCATCGCGTTGCTCGTAGCGTCGGGTGATCGGGTCGGGCTGAAAGCGTCCGCCATCACCGCCGGCGATCACGGCCGAATTGTCGGAGTATGCGGAGAGCACGCCGTCGGGCGATCGTTGCGTCGTGTTGCGGATCATGGCGAACAGCGATGCGCCCTGGGGCTCGCCATCGATCGTCCAATCGGCGTTGAAGATCTTGTGCCGGCAATGTTCGGAATTCGCCTGGGCGAACATCATGAGCTCGACGTCGGTCGGATCGCGATCGAGCTCCCGAAAGCTCGTCACGAGATAATCGATCTCGTCGGAGGCCAGCGCCAATCCGAGCTCGCGATCGGCCTCCCGGATCGCCTCCGCACCGCGCGCCGACACGTCGATGGTGCGGAAGGGACGGGGCTCCGCGCTTTCGAAGAGCGCTTCGGCTGCGGCGAGGTCCTCGAGCAGACTCTCGGTCATCCGGTCGTGCAGCGCACTCGCGAAGAGCCGCAGCTCGTCCGGACGGGCGAGTCCCTCGAAGCGATAAGCTACGCCCCGCTCCACCCGTTCGATCACGTCGAGTCCGCAGCGGTGCACGATCTCGGTCGCCTTCGAGGACCAGGGCGAGATGGTGCCGAGCCGGGGTACGACGAAGCTCTCGATCGCGCCGGCAGACGCGCGCGAGATGTCCGGCTGGCCCTCGCCCAGCAGGGCGTCGAGTATGCGGCGTTCGTCGGGATCGAGTTCTCGGGAGGAGTCGATCAGGTAGACGAATTGGGTCGCGAGGGCCTGGAGTGCAGGCCGCGCCGCTCGCAGCTTCGCGAGCAGTCGGCGGCGCCGCGCGTCCGAGAGGGCGGGAGCACCACGCAAGCAGAACATCGAATCCTCGGGTCGGCCTCAGCCGTACAGCAATGCCGCGTGCCAGCCCCCGACCAGGGGGTTGGGGACCTCATCCCGGCCTGGTGGATCGCCGCCAGGATCCGACAGGCAGGAGAGTTGCCCTGAGCGACGCGGTCGGTCTGGATCGAAGGGGAGTCTACGGCGTGTCGGGGATTCGGGCCAGAGGAGCGATCTTTCGATCGGGGCCTCCAGCGGCCGCGGCCGGGATTCGAGTCGATTCCCGGTCGCGCCGGATCAGGCGCCGAACGCAGCCAGGGTCGTCGCCCTTCGGCGTGCGCTGATGTCCTCCACGGATTCCTCGACGAGCACCTCGTCGGGCTCGATCTCGAAGATGACCTGGCCCGTCTTGACGACGCAGCCGTCGCTGTCCGTCATGAGGTTTCTCTTGAGCGTCCCCGAAAAGGGCGCGAGGACCTTGTTGAACATCTTCATCACCTCGATGATGAAGAGCGGTTGGCCATCGTGAAAATGTTCGCCCTCGTCGATCAGCGGAGGGAGATGCGGCGCCTCGCGTGCAAAAAAGGAGCCTCCCATCGGCGTGACGATCTCGTTGGCGCTGGCCTTGGGTGGCGGTGCGAGGGCGCGAATCAGCTGCGCGGCCTGTTCTTCGTCGCTAAAGCGAGTCGGGAAGACGGGCTCCAGGGCGTCGTTCACGCGGATATCGAGAAAGCCCGCTCTAATTCCGATGCGTGGGACCATCAGCAGCAACGGCGCGGCAACCAGAAAGCCGCGATGACTGGCCTGGCAGGCTTCCCAGAGCGCGTCGTCGGAGCCGACGATGGCTTCGTCGCGTGGACCCTCGAGGCGCGCCGAGAGCTTCTGCCAATCGGCTTCGCCCGCGGCCTCGGCCGCGCGGGAATAAAAGGCGAGGGCGTCTTGCAGAAGCTCGTCGTCCTGGGCCCAGATCATCTCGATGGCAGGCTTGTTCTCGACCGTCTCCATGTCCAGAAAATGGTAGAGCTCGCGCAGGAAGACGACCGGGCTCTCCACGAACTCGACCCGCTCCCCGGAGCGTTGCCACAATCGGCCGTCGAAGCGACCGAGGAAGCCGGCCAGCGCGTGTGCGTCACCGAAGAGCCGGGTGAGCGGGCGCAGCAGCAAGGTCTCCTGGGCCTGTAGTGCCTTCTTCGCCGAATCGCTCCGTTGCCGACCCAGCAGCGCGGCGACTGCGATCTCGAGGTCGATATCCCGGGCCAGGATCTCGAGCGCGCCGACCGCAGCCAGGTAGGGGCCCATGAAGCCAGTGTTGGGCTTCATCATAGGCTCGAGGCCGAGCGTCCAGTTCACGAGTCCATAATGAATCGGAACGCTGGTCTCGAGATCGTCTCCTCGCAGCTTCATACGGCGCAGGATCTCCGACATCCGTTCGAGATTGTCCCGCCGAGAGGTTCCGTCACACAGGACGAGGGCGATATTCGAATCGTAGGCGCCCGCGAGGTTGTAGTAGGGGAAGGAGCCCGTGTCCGGGTTGCGCGTGCCGATGCCCTGATCGTCGCGATGTTCGTAGGCGAGCGGTTGCGTCCAGCCTCGAACGACACCGCCGGCGTGGGGCGCGAGCGCGGCGTTGACGGCGTTGATGCGAACTTCCGCGCCCGAAATCCCTCGCGCAACGCGTTCGGGCTCGGGTAGACGCCGCCCGTGAAGCTTCAGGATGACCATGGCTTCGATCAGGCGCTCGATCTCGAACAGGTCGTCGGGGTCCTGGGGATTGCGGAAGCGCATCTTGTAGGCGAGTTCCGTACAGCCGTGCTCGACCTGGATGCGGGTATTCATCTCCATGAAGAAATGGTCGAAACCTTCGACGATGCACTCGAAAGTCGAAAGGCTGTCGAGACCGACGCCCTTGGCGAATCGCGCGCCGTCGTCCTCCATGGCTCGCAGCGTCTCGCGCTCAGTCGTCAGGTTTGCAGCGTGAGCAGAGTTGCTGGTCTGCTGGGCGGCGGCTTCCAGCAGCTCGTCGGTGAGCGAGAACTCGAGCTGCTTCTGCTCGCGCATCTGGATCGAACAGTCGCGACCGCCCAGCGAAATCGACCAATCGCCGTTGCCCACGACCTGGATCTCGTTGTGTCGCGTGGTTTCGAGATTCAATTCGATCAGGAAGTTCCGATTCGAGCCGGGCTCGAGGACCTTCTGTTCGGCAAGGATGTCCATCACCGCCGCGGCGGTTTCGGACGCTTCGGAGACGACGCGCTGCCCCTTGCCGCCGCCGCCGCCGATGCACTTGTAGCGGATGCGTTTGTCCGGGTACTGCTTCCAGATCGCCATCGATTCGCGTTCGGCCGTCTTCTGGAGATTTTCGATTCCGACGAGTTCGATGGATCTGGAGTAGCCCGCCTGGAGCAGGACTTCGGCGTTGTCCTCGAGCGTCAGCTCGTCGTTCCACTGGAAATCGAGGCCGTGCTCCCTGGCGAGTGATGCGAGGGCGAGCTTGTCACCGGCGCGCTCCACCAGGGCGAGGGCCGAGACGTTGTCGACGCCCGGGATCACTGCGTTGCCCAGAGCCCGGGCCAGCTTCTTGGCTTCGTCCTTGGCGCCGGCACGACGAATCACGCTCGAAGAGGGACCGATGAACCCGACGCTCGAGGCTTCGATCGCCTGGATGAAGTCCGCGTCCTCGGCCATGAAGCCATAGCCCGCAAAGATATGCGTGTAGCCGTTCGTCTCGGCGATCTCGATGATTTCCTCGATTCGCTCGAGCTTCTTCTGCTGGCCGACACCCATGTAGTCCTCGACTCGGTGGACGTTTGCCGGAAAACGCAGATCGCGCAGCTCGGGTGCGAGACAACGCGGATAGACGACGGAGTCCTTCTCAGAGAGCAGCATTCCGTACTCGCCGACGCCGATTTCGTCGAAGACATCGAAGGCTTCCTTGCGAATCGGGCCACGACAGACGACGAGGCATTTCACCCCGCTCACTTCGAAGCTGCGTACCCAATCCGAGTCCGCTTCGGGGGCGCGAATCTTCTCGCCGTTGCGATTCAACATGCTCCTACTCGTGCTCCCGCTGCGGTCCGCCCATCGGCGTGGGTTCGTACCTTTGCATCAGAAAGTCCAGATTGTGCGCCAGTACCCTCCGGCTCTCGCCGGGCATCACGATTTGGCTCACGCTTCCCAAGGACAGCGCTTCTTTGGGATTCATCAGCTGTTCTTCGTAGCGCCCGGTCAGGATGGCGAGGGCCTCGTCGCGCTCGCGTCTGGCGTCGGCCTCGCTCGCGCCGCCGCCCAATGCCTGTTGATAAGTCGCCGCGGCTGCACGGGTCTCTCGCTTGAACACGAATTCCCGGCCCGCCGCGGCCCCCATCACCGCCACTCGGGCCATGGGCATCGCGAAGACCAGATCGGCGCCGGTGAAGTGCGAGTTGTAGGCCGCATAGGCGCCGCCAAATGCGTTCCGGATGATCATCGTCATGCGAGGCGTGCGGACGTCGATGATGGCGTCGAGGAGCTTGCGGCCTGCCATGATGATGCCGCGAGATTCCTGGTCCCTACCCGGCAGGAAGCCCGTCGTGTCCTCGATGAAGATGAGCGGAATATTGTAGATATTGCAGAAGCGAATGAAGCGCGTTGCCTTCAGCGCCGCGTCGATGTCGATCTGCCCCGAGGCGACCGCCGAGTTGTTGGCCACGAAGCCGGTCACCCATCCGCCCAGACGACCGAAGGCCGTGACCATGTTGCGTGCGCGCCGGGGTTGAATCTCGAAGAACTCGCCATGGTCGCAGATCTGCTGGAGGTAGAGCGTGATGTCCATGGGCGCGTTCATGCCCGCCGGCGAGTTGAATGTACGTCGAAACAGGCGGTCCTCTTCGACGGTGTGCCGGTCGACGGGATCCGCCGTCTCGTGGAACGGCGCGTGGGATCGATTGTTGTCGGGCAGGTAGCCCAGCAACCGAAGCGCTATGCGCAACGAGCCAAGTTCGTCCTTGGTGACGAGATCGCAGACGCCGCTCTGACTGTGGACGGTCGGGCCGCCGAGATCTTCGGCACTGACGTCTTCGCCCAGCACGCTCTTGACGACGCCCGGGCCCGTTATGCCGACGAAGGTCTCGTCGCATTGGATCATGAAGGAGCCCTGTCGCGGCAGATAGGCGCCGCCGCCGGCGTTGTAGCCAAACATCAGACTGATCGAGGGGACGAGCCCACTGATCTTGCGAAGCGCTGTGAAGGCTTCCGAATAGCCGTCGAGACCGCCGACGCCGGCCGGTACGAAGGCGCCGGCCGAGTCGTTCATGCCAATCAGCGGGATGCCCTTTTCCCCGGCCATGTAGATGAGGCGCGCCAGCTTGGCGCCATTGGTGGCATCCATCGAACCGGCGCGAATCGTGAAGTCGTGGCCATAGACTGCGACCGCGCGGCCATCGATGTCGAGGATCCCGGTCACGATCGAAGCGCCGTCGAGCTCCGGTCCCCAGTTGCGCCAGAGGATCATCGGCTCGCGATCCGTCAGCACCTTGATCCGCTCCCAGACCGTCATGCGCTGCTTGGCGTGCTGGGTGCGCACCCGCGCCGCCCCCCCGCCTGCCAGGGGCCTCGCGATCAACTGGTCTCCCATGGCGAGCGCGGTGTCGTAGAGGCCGGTCTCAGAGCTCGGGCCGCTGGGCTTCGTGCCAGAGGGCGGCGCGGCAGGCTCTGCGAGGGGATTGTTCAGGGCGTACTCGGTTTCGGCCATTGCTCTCAAAACCCCGCCTGGGTCCGGGTTCGGTGGTGGGTTGCGTGTGACACTTCGATTGGATGCGAGCCCCGCCGAGGCGCGGCGAAGCGGCCCGGCAGCAACCAGCGAAACGGCCCACAGAGCGAACGCCCCGCTGGGGTTCACGATGCAGGGTCCGACCCGCCGACCGGGCGCGCGCAGTGTACAGACTCTGTCCGGAGCGAGCGAGAACCGCGAGACACTGAGTGTCCCCCGGGAAGTCGCTAGCCAGCGACCGCGAGCCCGACGCAGAAGGACGCTACGCCGAGCAGTCCATTCGCCAGCAGGTATCCGACGAGTGGTCCGCGCAGATTCGCGCGAGCCAGCTCGACCGCGTCCAGGCACAGGGTCGAGAACGTCGTCAACGAGCCACAGAATCCCGTGACGAAAAAGACTCGCATCGCGTCGTCCCCCGCTCCCATCGGAAGTATCGCGGCCGACAGACCCAGCAAGAAGGATCCCGCGAGATTCACCATCAGCGTCGCCCGAGCCAATCCGAGGTCCGCCAAAGTCCCCTCATGGTGGAGCTTGGTTCGCTTCGCGAGCGCGCCGTAGACCGCGGCTCGAAACAGCGCCCCGAGCGCCCCGCCGGCGCCCACAGCCCACCACAGGGTCGCATCGCTCATCGGCGTCCCCGGGCGATTGCGGTTCCGCAGGTGAAGGCCGCGATTCCGATCGCGATGGATCCGACCAGGTGGAGGAGGCCGATGGCCTCGCCGTGGTGCCCTGCGAGGCGTCGATTATCGAAGGCCAGGGCCGAGAACGTCGTGAAGGAGCCGAACACGCCAACGACCAGAAAGGGGCGCAGCAGTGGGTGGGCGGTGGGCGACCCGACTCGTGCCACGATCACCCCGAGCAGGAATGACCCGATCAGGTTTGCGGTCGCGGTTGCCCAGGCGCCGTGTTGATCGGCGGCCTGCATGCCGAGTACGACGGCGAAGCGCAGGCTCGCCCCGAGCGCTCCGCCGATCGCAATCGCCAGGGCGACACTTGCGGCGGAGGCGGAGCGAGTCGCATTCGCGATCGATTCGTGCGTCTCTGGGGTGGCCTGCATCGCGCCGGAGAATATGGGTCCCGCCCCTGCGGTGCACCGGCGACGAAGACGACGAGCTCCCGGGCGAGAGCTGCCCTTGCCGCCGTGCCTCGGGGGCAATGTTCATATGTAGTGTTTTAACTACGTGATTTGACTGCCTTGGGACTTGCCGAGCACCGGGGGCGTTGTGCTAATCGGGTAGGCCGTCGCGTCGGGTCGGGGTGATCGTCTCAAGAATATCGGACATGCATCCGATCCCCGCAGTGCCCGGCACGGATCGCGACAGGCCACGTCCCCCCCAGTGAGCCTGTCCAAAGTGAGCGGAATTTAGAGGCGTCAGAGGACTATGGGGAAATCGCTCGTCATCGTAGAGTCGCCGGCCAAGGCGCGGACCATCAACAAGTATCTCGGTCGAGACTACGTGGTGAAGTCCAGCGTCGGCCACATCCGCGATCTGCCCGTCAGCGGGTCCGGAAAGAAGGTCGATCCCAAGGCGCGGGCGCAAGCCGCCGCCAAGACCCGCAAGATGCCGCCCGCGAAGCGCGAGAAGCACAAGAAGGCACAGGCCAAGAAGGCTCTCTATGCGCGCATGGGGATCAATCCGGAGAAGGATTGGGATGCCCAATACGAGATCTTGCCGGGCAAGGAGAAGGTGGTCGCGGAGCTTCGAAAGCTCGCCAAGAACGCCGACACGATCTACCTCGCGACAGACCTCGACCGCGAGGGCGAGGCCATCGCGTGGCATCTGCGCGAAGTGATCGGGGGAGACGAAGCGCGCTTCAAGCGGGTCGTCTTCAACGAGATCACCAAGAGCGCCATTGCGCAGGCATTCCAAGAGCCGGGCGAGCTCGATCTTTCTCGCGTCAACGCGCAGCAGGCCCGGCGTTTTCTCGACCGCGTCGTGGGCTACATGCTCTCGCCGCTGCTGTGGGCGAAATTGGCGCGGGGACTCTCCGCGGGGCGAGTCCAGTCCGTCGCGGTTCGCCTCATCGTCGAGCGCGAAAAGGAGATCCGCGCCTTCGTTCCGGAGGAGTTCTGGGAGATCCACGCCGATGCCCGCACCAGGGCGAAGCAGAAGCTGCGCCTCGAGGTCGCCAAACAGGACGCTGAGAAATTCCGGCCGACGACCAAGGAGCAGACCGACGCTGCGCTGCGTCTGCTGGAACTCGCCGATTTCGAAGTCGCGGAGCGCAAGGACAAGCCGACCAAGACGCGTCCCTCCGCCCCCTACATCACGTCGACGTTGCAACAGGCCGCGAGTACTCGGCTGAGTTTCAGCGTCAAGAAGACGATGATTCTGGCCCAGCGTCTCTACGAAGCCGGTCATATCACGTATATGCGGACCGATTCGACCAACCTCTCGCAGGAATCGATTGGGGCGTGTCGCGAACTGATCGGCCATCGTTTCGGGGATCGTTATCTCCCGGAAGCACCCAATGCCTACTCGAGCAAGGAGGGTGCGCAGGAAGCCCACGAGGCGATTCGCCCCTCGAACGTCGAAATCCAACCCGGCAGCATCTCTGGCCTCGAGCGCGATCAGGCGCGTCTCTACGACCTGATCTGGCGACAATTCGTCGCTTGCCAGATGCCGCCCGCGGAGTACCTCTCGACCAGCATCACGGTTCGTGCCGGCGCCTTCGAGCTCAAGACACGCGGACGAATCCTGGTCTTCGATGGCCACACGGCCGCCCAGCCGCCGACGGGCAAGTCGGGCAACGGCGATGTCCAGCTGCCAGACGTGCAGGTCGGCGAGCGACTCGATCTCGAGGCGCTCGATCCCGTCCAGCACTTTACGAAGCCGTCGCCGCGCTACGGAGAGGCCAGTCTGGTCCGGGAGCTTGAGAAACGTGGCATCGGTCGCCCCTCCACCTACGCATCGATCATTTCGACGATCCAGGACCGTGGCTACGCCAAGCTCGAGAATCGGCGCTTTCACGCGGAAAAGATGGGCGAGATCGTGACCGAACGACTCGTCGAGAATTTTGAGGAGCTGATGGACTACGGCTTCACCGCCGGACTCGAGGAGTCGCTCGACGAGGTGGCCCTCGGCTCCAAAGAGTGGAAGAAGGTGCTCGGGGATTTCTATAAGGATTTCCGAAAGAAGCTGACTGCCGCAGAAGATCAGACGGGCGGCATGCGGCGGAATTCGCCGACCGACACCGACATTTCGTGCCCGAAGTGCGAACGCCCGATGCAGATCCGGACGGCGAGCACCGGGGTCTTTCTCGGCTGTTCGGGCTATGCGCTGCCGCCGAAGGAGCGCTGCAAGAGCACCATCAACCTGATACCCGGTGAAGAGGCGGTTTCGGTCGACGAGGGGGAGGACGACGGGGAGGGCGAAGCGTTCTTGCTCTTGAAGCGCCGGCATTGCCCCACCTGCCAGACCTCGATGGATAGCTATCTCGTCGACGAGAAGCGCAAGCTCCACGTCTGTGGAAACAACCCGGACTGCCCGGGCTTCGAAGTCGAAGAGGGCACCTACCAGATCAAGGGATATGACGGTCCGGTTCTCGAGTGCGACAAATGTGGCGAGGAGATGCAGCTCAAGTCCGGGCGCTTCGGCAAGTATTTCGGCTGCACCGCCGAAGACTGCAAGAATACCCGCAAGCTGCTTCGCAGCGGCGAGCCGGCGCCACCGAAGGTCGACCCGATCCCGATGCCGCATCTGCCTTGCGAGAGATGCGACGATTTCTTCCTGTTGCGCGATGGTGCCGCCGGCATCTTCCTCGCCGCGAGCCAATTCCCGAAACATCGTGAGACTCGGGCCCCGACCGTGGCGGAGCTGGTCGAGGTGAAAGACCAGCTCGATCCCAAGTACCGGTTCCTGGCGGATGCACCGATCGTCGATCACGAAGATCGATCGACAGTCGTGCGCTTCTCGCGTAAGACCAAGGAGCAGTACGTCACCTCCGAAGAGGGGGGCAAGACGACGAATTGGCGCGCGCACCACGTCGACGGAAAGTGGATCGAAACGATTCCGCCCGCCAAGGTCGCGAAGAAGAAGAAGAAGAAGCCGATCCGGCGCAAGGCCACCAAGGCCAAGGCCAAGGCCAAGGCCAAGGCTAAAGGCAGCGCCCGCAAGAAGGCAGCCGTCCGCAAGAAGGCAGCCGCACGCGAGCCCGCGGCCAAGAAGAGCACTGCGAAGCAGGAATCCGCCGCCCGGCGCCAGGAGTCTGCGCGGCGCAAGCCGCTCGCGAGCGAGGCTTGATCGCGGGCTCCAAGACATCGTTCGAGGCCGGTTCCCCTGGTGGGTGATCGGCGGGCACGGCACGATCTCGCGCATCGCAGGAGGCCCGCTGATGATCTGGCACCCGGCGACCAGCGAGGAACGCTTTGATCGACTCGAATCGCTGGACGCGATCCGGCAGCTCGTCGCGAAGTACTGCCTCGCCCTCGACATGCGGGATCTCGATGCATTGTGCGGACTCTTTCCCGAGGACGTGCGGGTCAGCCGGGACCAATCGGGTCGGCGCGCGTTGAAGATCTGGTTCGATCGGACCCTACGCGAACAGTTCACGGGCACCGCTCACGTCACCGGAAATCACATCATCGAGTTCGACGACCCGGATCATGCCCGGGGTCTCGTCTACAGCCGAAACGAACACGAGACGGGCGACGAGTGGGTCATCATGACGATGATGTATTGGGATCGCTACGAACGGATTCGGGGGGCCTGGTGCTTTCGCCGCCGGCTGCCGCTCTATTGGTATGCGACGGATCTGAACAAGCCGCCGATCGGCGAGAACAAGATGCGCTGGCCGGGCCGCGAGCCTTATGCCGGCGGGTATTCCCAGTTCTGGCCCTCCTGGCAGGCGTTCTGGTCGAAGGACTACGTCGTGGAGTCGGAGGTGCCGGCGCCGGCCGGTATCGATGAGTTTCTCGAGCGGATGGCACCAGACGAGACCGGGACGTCGGTTCGTGTTCGTTGACTGGTCGGGCGGCGGAAGATCGATCTGCGCGTCGCATTGTTTGGCCTGGCTCTTGGGGTGGCTGGCGCTCGGACTACTGCTCGGGCCGCCGGGGGCGGGCGCGTATCCCGGCGAGGCGGGGCAGCCGGTGAGGCGCGACACGGTCGTGTTGTTGCATGGACTGGGGCGCAGCGCGGCCAATATGCTGATTCTGAAATGGAGGCTCCAGGCCCGAGGCTATCGTGTCTGTAATCTCGACTACGACACGCGCGTCGATTCGATCGAGCTCGCCGCCGACGCGGTCTACGAATCACTGTCGGACTGCGTCGATTCAGGCCGGCCCGTGCATTTCGTGACGCACTCCCTCGGCGGTCTGGTGCTGCGATCGCTGCTGCAGCGCCACGAGCTGCCCAAGGAGGGCCGCGCGGTCATGCTTGCACCGCCGAATCGGGGCAGCGAGATCGCCGATTGGATCCGCGATTTCCGATTCACCGAAGGACTGATGGGCCCCCTGGCGAGTCAGCTGGGTACGAGCCAGGTCGACCTGCCGGAGCGCCTTCCGAGTCCCCCGATGGCCTTTGCCGTCATCGCGGGTGACCGCTGGATCAACCCGACGGGGCCGTTGTTCTTGCCTGCACCCCACGATGGCACCGTCAGCGTGGCGAGCACCCGGCTCGAGGGCATGTCCGACCACCTCGTGCTGCCTTACACACACACCTTCATCATGAACGCCGCCGAGGTCGCGGATCAGGTCGATTCCTTCCTACGGACCGGGAAATTTGAGCGGGCCGGTGGCGTTTCGGATTGATTGCAGCCCCTCGCCGGGTCGAGTGCAATCTGTTGCTGGCGAAGCTCGTCCCATTTCGGCCATTGCAGCCCCTTCAGGCTGAGGTGAGGCGCGATGGCGCTATCCGGGGCGATCGAGTACCCTGCGTCGGCCTTCGAAGTAGGGCCTGCCCGAATTCCCCTCCGTATTCCCACTGTTCGCAGTTCGAGTCGCGTCGAGAATCGGTCCAGATTCGACTTCATTGGCACGTCGGCATTCATGACGGACGCTGATGGAGAATTGAGGTGAAACGATCGGTCTGATGCGTCGGTGCGCCGTTGGGTGAGAATGAGCCAACGAGCGGATCGAAGTGGCGGGGATTCCTCCCCGGGCCGGCGAATAGACGCCTAGCCAATGAACGGGAGTTCAGAAGCCAGGCACGGAGTGTGAGTTCGTGAAGAAGATTTATGTTGGCAACCTTCCCTGGTCGACGACGGACGACGACCTGCGACAGCTTTTTGCTACGTACGGTGAAGTCCAGTCCTCTGCGGTCGTGAACGATCGAGAGACGGGCCGTTCACGCGGCTTTGGTTTCGTCGAGATGCCCCCGGCTGATGCCGACAAGGCGATCGGAGAGCTCGACGGCCGTGATTACGGCGGTCGAGCGCTGCGCGTCAATGAGGCGCTCGACAAGCGTCGCGGTGGCGGCGGTGGCGGCGGTGGTGGTGGCGGCGGCGGCGGTCGCTGGTAGTGCGCTGAGAGAAACTGAGAGCCCCGATTTCCAAATCGGGGCTTTCTTGTCACTGAACGGTGATTTCAGGTGCCGATCGACTCTCAGTCAGGGCTGAGGCGTCACCGGGAGCGCCATTGGTGCGTCGATCGACCGAGGCTTCTCGTCTCGTGGTTTGAGGCTGTCGAGGTAGCGCTCGAGCCGGGCGAGTTCCATGCTGGACGCCTCGCTGAATTCAATTCCGTAGCCAGGCGAGTCGAGTTCGCCGGGTCGACTGGAGCGTAGCTGGCGCTGGGTCCAGGCGACCCGGGCCACGAGCTGCAGGTCCCGAGCGTCGGGCAGATCGATATCGACAACGACGCGTCGACCCGCCTCCAGGGGCTCCCAGGAGCGCACGTAGGCGCCGCCTTGCGATAGATTCGCCGTGGCCTCCTCCGAGCTACGGAAGAAGTGCTTGCCGGTGCTCGGATCGGTCTCCGGGTCCACCGTCGAAATTCGCACCGGGAGCGTCGCCGTGATGCGCGAGAAGCGCTGAATACCCATATTCGGCTGTCGCCACACACCCATTTTCACCACCCCCTCCGATCGCATCGGCGTTCACCAGGGGAGCTTGAGAATATGGAGCGAATGGGGTGATAAGAACCCGACGCAATGCCTTGGCCTTGGGGTCTGTGCCCGGGATCGGCGCGGCGAGAGACTCTTGGCGGGCGGTCTGCTTGCTGTCGGGCTAGGAACTCAATCCGAGGAAAGGGAAGCGAATCATCTCGCTGTGGCTGGCCTCTCGCTCGGCCTCAGCCTCGGCATCTTCGAAGAGCAGGGCCTCGAGGGTGTTCGAGACTTTGCGCAGATGCTTCGCGGTCTTCCTTCGACTGGCCTTGCGATGCTCCGTGAGGGCCTCCGCACTTCGGCTCAGGTCGTTGGGCCTGAAGGGCTGAACCTTGGCCTCCTGAGCGCGGGCTTCGCAGATCTGATTGAGCACGGCCGTCGTGAGACGCTTGCCCTCGATCTTTGTTCTGCGTCCCACAGTGCACAGGAGCGGGCCCGGATTGCCGCCGCGCAGGTCGAGCCAATCTTCGAGGTGGATCAGTTCTTCGTTCGTGAGTTCGAGGCGACGGCCACGTCCGCCGCTCTTGGGCCGGGTGACGATCTTGCATTGGCCGGTGCTGTGCGTGACACGAACGCTGTCGAGGGTGAGCGCCGTGATCTCGGCGATCTTGAGACCGCGGTACACAAACGAGAAGAAGACGGCGTCGCGCCGCCCCTCGGCGTTCTTGTGCGACGAGCTCCTCGCGACCAGTGCCCGCAGCTCACCCGTACTGAGCGATCGAGCCGCCGACGACTGCTTGCTGGTCTTTTTTGGGCACAGGCTTGTTGGGGGCTGTGTCAGCCCTGTGGTGGGCCGCATGGGCGGAAGCGTCGACGAAACCGAGCTCACAGCATTCCTCGATGACCTTGTTCAGGATGCTGCAAATCTTCTGGACCTGACGCGGCGGGTAGCTGTCGGGCACCATCCGGTAGCTGCGTGTCGAGTCCCGTCGACAGCGCAGCGCTTCGACGAGCGCTGGAGCCCCTTTTTCCCTGAGGATCGTCAGTGTTGCGGCGCCGTGAAAGGGGCGAACCTGTTGCCAGGGGAAGGCCAGGCTGTCGCATTTTCCGCCGCTGATCACCGTGGCGAGCGTCTCGAGAGCGTCCTCTGCGGTGTTTCTCAGTTCTTCACTTCGGACGGAGCTGAGGTAGTTTTCTGCTGCGCGACGCCCCCGCGCGATTTCGACGGGATGCAGCAGGAAGTCGGCGGGGTCGTGGGGTGAGAGCTGCGGGGTCTCCTCGAGGGCCGGCGCCGCCGGATGGGCCGGCCCGGGAGTAGCCAACCCGGGGGCCGGGGCTGCAGGATCGCCGGGGGCGGGAGAAGTGAAGACGGCGTCTGCGGCCACGTGAAACCCTCCTGAAAATGGGAGCATCGATCTGTGGCAGGCGATTGGATGGGATCTTGACTTGGAAGTCAACTCGGGGCGATCCGGGTGCCCTCCGTATCAATATTTTATCTTTTAAAACAGGTATTTGCGTTATGCCCCAAGAGTTTCCCAAAGGGACTGCAAGAGGCGGATTACCTCGCGGTGCCCTTCGGGATACCGCCAGTCATCATGCCTGAGCCCGAAATTACCCGGTTGGCACGCTTCGAGGCATTTCGGTGGCCGCTGCCGCTGGCTTTCGCCGCTGCGGTGGCCGCGAGCCGTTTCGAGGAGGGCGACGTGCTGTATCGAGACCCGCGGGGATTCGATGCCCTTGCGGGCACCCTCCCGGCCGGTCTGGCGGCGATCCAGGTGCTGCGGCCGCCGCGCAGCGCGCGCGGGGCTCCGCTCCGCGGCGAGGGCGATCGGCGCCGCTCGAATTGGCAGAGTGAGGTCAGCGTCGCTCTGATCGATCTCGATTCTGGCGAGACCGAGCAGCGCGTGCTGAGCCAGGGCAAGCTCTTGATGGCGCTCTGGAAGGGCGAGGAGGGTTGGCTTTCGCCCGACCGCGACGAACCCGAGTTTCCGAAGACCGCCCGGACACTGCACGCGAATCTGATGCAGGCGGCACCGGCGTTTTCCGACCGCGCTTCGCGAATCCGTGTCCGGTCCGGAACCCAGTTCATCCGGGTCGTGGACCTCGCCCACGACGCTTCTCGTGCGAAGGCCGCATCGGTCGATGAGCAGCTTCGCGCTGCGGGCAAGCTCGATGTGCTGGATCTGCTGCCGGCGGCGGCTGGCATCGAGCATGCGGAAGATTATCACCCGACGCTGATTCTGAGAGGCTTCACTCTCAAGGGTCGAAGCCTGGAAGAGGTCGAGGCGCTACTTCGGTCCTGTCTCTACCGGGGCCGGGCTTCGAACGAGGCGGCACGCCAAGGGTCCGAGACGGACCTGGATGCGACCTCTGGAGATCGATTCTCGGTCGCTCGCCACGGTCTGCTCGTCTCGATCTGAGACCCGCCTCACTCGATCTCGATCGTGGCTTTCTTGATGAAGAGCGGCTCTTTGGGCGGCGCCGGGTCGCGGCGTCGACCGAGGGCTTCCATGGCACGCATCGTTGCCCTGCTCTGCTCGGATTTGGCCCGACCAAAGACGGTGTGGCGATTGTCGAGCGCAGGGGTCGCCTTGAAGGTGATGAAGAACTGGCTGCCATCGGTACCCGGGCCCGCGTTGGCCATCGAGAGCATTCCAGCCGAAGTGTGTTTGAGCTTGGAGCTGAATTCGCCGGCGTACTTGTAGCCGGGTCCCCCGGTTCCAGTGCCGAGGGGGTCGCCGCCCTGGGCCATGAAACCCTTGATCACGCGATGGAATTTGAGCGTGTCGTAGAAACCGATCTTCGTCAGGTAGATCGTGCTGCTCACGTGCATGGGGGCGACATCGGGGAACAGGCGGAAGCGGATTTCCCCCACATTCGTCGCCAGCTTCCAGTAGTAGGTTCGCTCGGGATCGAACTCGAGCTTGGGCGGCTTGGACAGTCGAGTGCGCCAGTTGCGCACATCGGTGTCGACGGGATTTTTTGCGATGAACGCTTCGACGGCGGCGATCGAGGGCTCCGTCGGCGCTTCTTCGGCGTTCGCGTCTTGTTTGCCGCCCGTCATGAAGATCGCGAGCAAGGCGATCAGGGCGGTTACGAGCGGGACGCCGCGAAGTCGGCCAGCTGCGCTGATCTCCGCTGTCGGCAAGAGTTGAAACGCGTTCTTGTGCATGGCCTTCTAGACTCCTTGCGGTTCGCGGGACGCTTCGGTTTGGGCACCGCGATCGGCGCAGAGGTTAACGCCTGCACCGGCGTTGGGAAGACTCGAAGCGGCGCAACCGAGCGAGAGATGCCCGGCCGGCCCAGTTCTGTCGTGGCACTCCGGGCGTCGCCACGAGCCTCGGGTCAGGCTGCTAGCTCGCGCTGCAGAGCCCGAGTGCCCGCATCTCCCGCGCCGCCGTCCCCGCCCAATCGCGATTGGCCTTCGGGCTTGCTGGGCTCGGATGCAGCACCCGCCCGATCCGCAGCGGTGCCTCCCCGAGGCAGTGTTGCGCCCGTTTCTCGGCGAAGGCCCCGATGCCGATGATCCATTCGGGGTCGAGAATCTCGACGACCCGACGCAGATGCGCATCGCAGGCTTTGTAGAGCGGATCTCGTTGCCGGGCGGGCAATTTGTCAGGGGTCCGATTGCGGCCGCTCGACTCCATGAAGACCAGGGGGCAGTAGTTGGCGATGAAATGCTCCCGGAAGAAGGCTTCGGGGGTTCGCCAATGCTCGGCGATCGCACCCCACAGCCGCGCGCCGCTGACCTCGCTCCGCTGGCAATCAAAACCATCGACGGGGCGCTTCGGATGCTCTTCGAGGGGTCGATCGATGCGCTCCTGGATTCCCAACCAGTCGCGCACGACCCGGATCTCGCCGAAGGGAACGCCCGTCTGGGTCATGCCGTAGGGACCCGGATTCATGCCGAGCAGGAGGATCCGCTTGCGTCCCTCACCGAATCGCCGCAGGTAGCGGCGATGCCCGCGACCGGCGTGTCGGAGGGGGTTGTAGACATGGCTGATCGGCGCTGTGAAACGAATCGATTCGACGCGATCGGTGAGCCTGCGAGCAGCGTAGATGAGTCGATCGGCCTGGCTCACGGCGCACGGTCTCCAATCCGAGCGCCCGGCTGCTGGGGGTGGGGCGCGATTTTCCTCGAGACCCGCGGTGACTCCACGGGGCCACGCAGTGTAGAATGATCGCGACGGCATCCAAGCGGGTCGCATCGTGCGGAGGAGTCTCGATGCTCGAGTGGAAAATTCTTCTGGCTTTCACTGCCCTGGTCGCGGCCGGTGTGGCCGCGGCCCTGTGGCGTGGCGCTGATTCGCGTGCACGGCTGCTGCGAGGCCAGAAGGACGAGCTCGAGGCGGATCTGGAAGCAGTCACCTCGGAGCTCGCGCGTGAGAGGAAATCGCGTGGGCGTCAGGCCGAGGAGCTTGCGGGTCTTCGAAAACGGGCGGACAAGGTGAAGAAGAGGAGCTCGAAATCGACGCCCGCACCGCTCGGTACGGCGTCACGTGTCCAGGACCTGGTGGTGGCACTCGAAGCGGCCGGACGCGAGCGTGACCAGATTCGTGCCGAACGAGACGGCCTGGCTGCCGACCTCGCGCAGCTGGAGAGCCGCATCGAGGTCGAGGCTCAGGCGGTGAGTGCGCAGGCCGCCGCTTCCGAAGCCGCTCTCGAGCCCGCTGCGCCGGATTCAGGCCCCCAGGGTCACGACGAGGCTCCGCTGGCAGAGGCCCGTGAACGACTCGTGAAGCTCGAGAACGAGCTGCAGCTGGCTCATCAGACCCAGGCGCGGACACGCAAACGGATAGCCACTCAGGACCAGCTCTACGCCGCGCTGCGCGGCGAGCTCGAGGCCAAGAAGGATCGACTTCGCACCCAGGAAGAACAGCTGCAGCGTCTGCAGGCCCTCAAGGTCGCCGTATTGGACGGAGTCGACTGAGTCAGCCGGCGGCTTTGGCCTCCTGCCAGGCCCAGTCGAGCCAGGGCAGAAGAGCTTCGAGGTCCGCCGTCTCGATCGTGGCCCCGCCCCAGATGCGCAGCCCCGGCGGCGCGTCGCGATACGAACCGATGTCGTGGGCGACGCCTTCGCCGTCGAGGCGTTGGACGACTGCCTTGATCGTCGTCGCCAGCTCGCTCTCGTCCTTCGCGTCCGCCCAGGGGTCTACGACCTTCAAGCAGATCGATGTACAGGAACGCGTGGCGCGATCCCGAGCGAGAAAATCGGCCCAGCTCGAGGCGTCGACCCAGCGCCCGACAGCCGCCAGGTTGGCTTCCGAGCGCGCCACCAGGGCGCTCAAGCCGCCCAGGGATTCCGCCCAGCGCAGGCTGTCCAGGGCGTCCTCGACGCACAGCATCGACGGCGTGTTGATGGTCGATCCCTCGAAGATGGCGCTGTTGAGCTCACCGTTCTTGGTCAGCCGGAAGAGCTTCGGCATCGGCCAGCTCGGGATATGCGATTCGAGTCGTTCGACCGCTCGCGGCGAGAGGGCGAGCATGCCGTGTGCGGCCTCTCCGCCGAGTGCCTTCTGCCAGGACCAGGTCACGACGTCGAGCTTGCGCCAGGGCAATTCCATCGCAAAGACCGCCGAGGTCGCGTCGCAGATCGTGAGTCCCTGGCGGTGATTCGGAATCCAGTCGCCGTTCGGCACGCGTACGCCGGAGGTCGTGCCGTTCCAGGTGAACACGACGTCTCTGGAAAAATCCGCGGCGAAGAGATCGGGAAGCTCCCCGTACGGGGCATCGAGCACGCGGTGGTCTTCGATCTTCAATTGTTTGACGGCATCGGTGACCCAGCCCGAGCCGAAGCTCTCCCACGCGAGCAGGTCGACTCCGCGGGGCCCGAGCATCGACCAGAGGGCGATCTCCATGGCGCCCGTGTCCGAAGCGGGCACCAGGCCGAGCTTCCAGTCGTCGGGCATTCCGAGCAGGCGTCGACTTCGATCGGAGACCTCCTGGATGCGAGCGCGGGCCGGACCGGCTCGATGAGAGCGTCCGACCAGGGCGTCGGCGAGCAGCTTCGGGTTCCAGCTCGGGCGCTTGGCGCAGGGTCCCGAGGAGAAATGCGGTCGTGCGGGTCGGTTTTCAGGACGAGCTGTCACAGGCGCCTCGGATGGGGACTTCGTCTCGGCCGGCAATCGTGCCGGCCATGTGGAGGCGGCGCATTCTATCGGTGAGCCGGCTTCGGGTCCACGTCACTCGCGAGCCGGGCGAATCTGGTAGCTTGGCGCGCTCGCGCTGCGTCTGGGACCGAGTGGGAAGCCATCGCAATCATGGGCAGGGGAATCGCAGTCTCGGAATCGGTGCGGCCCGAGCTCGCCGCAGTGCGCGAATATCTCGAGGGGTTGCGGGAGCGCGTAGTCGCGTGCTGGAATCCCTCGAGGGGGCCTCGGCGCTCCCCCGCCTCAAGAGATCCCGAGGAGCGCGGGACGGGGCCCACCAGCGCCCGTCGTGGTCGGGCTCGGGGATGAATCGGGGCCCTACCCGTCGCGTCGCGATCGGGGATGAATCGGGGCCCTACCCGTCGCGTCGCGATCGGGGACGAATCGAGGCCCTACCCGTCGCGTCGCGATCGGTGGTAGAGTCGCGACCGTTTTGGTCCGCGGCGGCAGCGGCCGGGTGTGGTGCAGCTCGTGTGACGCCCGATTGAGTCTGAGGATGCGACGACGATGAGCGATGAATTGCAGGGCCCCTATTTTCGGCTTCGAGTTGCCCAGGTCATCGAGGAAACGGCGGACGCGAAGTCGATCGTTCTCGATATTCCCGAGGATCTGAGGGAGCGCTTCGCCTACTCGGCGGGGCAATTCCTGACCTTTCGAGTCGCGGTCCACGGTCATCGCCTGGTGCGCTGCTACTCGCTTGCGAGCTCGCCCGACGAATCCGCGCTGCAGTCCAGCCAGAAGGTTGCCGTCAAGCGCGTCATCGAGGGCCGCGTTTCAAATTGGATGAACGATCACGTCGCGGTCGGCGACGAGCTCGAGGTGATGCCGCCGGCCGGCCATTTCTGCCTGCGTGAGACTCAGACTCCAAACATTCTCTTCGGGGGAGGCTCGGGCATTACGCCGATCATCTCGATCATCAAGACCGCCCTCGCGACGACCTCTCGTCGGATCAAGCTCGTCTACGCAAACCGCGACGACCGGTCGATCATCTTCAAGGACGAACTCTCGGCGCTCCACGCAGCAAATCCGGATCAGCTCGAAATCGTGCATCGCCTCGATGATCTGCACGGATTCGTCGACGAAGCGCGGGTTATTCAGGAAGTGGGGCCGCTCACGGACGCCGATTTCTATATCTGCGGACCGGGGCCCTTCATGGACGTCGTCGAACGCGGTCTGGGAAGCTGCGGGATTGCGGAAGCCCAGATCTTCATCGAGCGCTTCGAATCACCCAGCGAGCATGTGGTCGAGCCCGCTGCCGTAGACTCCGCGGCAGGTCAGAGTGTGACGATCAAGCTCGATGGCAACGTCACGGAAATCGTCGTGGCGGAGGGGGAGACGATCCTGTCGGCGGCCCGCCGATTGGGGCTCGAGCCGCCCTTCGCGTGTGAGGAAGCGTATTGCGGGTGTTGCATGGCGAAGGTCACGTCGGGTGAGGTCGAGATGCTGATGAACGACGGCGGCATCAAGCAGAACCAGATCGATGCGGGCTGGGTGTTGACCTGCCAGGGCGTCGTCAAGGCTCCTGCGAGCATCGAATACCCCGACTGAGTCGCGAATCGATCCCTCAGGCACGTCCCGAGTCGACAGCACACAGTTTCAGCCCCGCCAACCCCAGCAGGGCTTCGAGTTTCGCGAGTGCGGCTTCCGGCTCCTCGACCTTGATCGTGGTCATTCCCATCGCGCGGGCGGGCTTGAGATTGGGGCCGATGTCGTCGAGGAAGATCACCTCCTCGGGCGCGACGCCGAGTCGCCTGCAAGCCAGCTGATAGATCTCCGGATCGGGCTTGCGCAGTCCCTCGACACTCGACTCGATGAAGACGTCGAAGTGGCCGCGCAATGCGCGCGTGCCGTCGCTCTCCAATCCGTCCTCGGCATGCGCCCAGTTGTTGGTGAGGGCGCCGAGGCGAAGCTCGGCCGCGCGCAGCCTGGTGAGGGCCTCCAGCATGATCGGTCGGGGCTCGGACGCTTTCGACATCCGCAGCATCATCGAGCGAGCATCGATCTCGAGCCCGGCCAGCCTGCAATCCTCTTCGAAGGCGGCGTAGAAACTCGCCAGATCGAGCTCTCCCCGTTCGAGACGAGAGGCGCCGCCGGGCGCCGAGTCTGCGGCAACGCGATTGATGGCGTTGCGCTCGAAGCCGAGCTCGGTCTCGTAGTCGCGGATCGCTTGAAGCGGACTACCGAGCACGACTCCGCCCAGATCGAAGAGCACTGCTTTGCGGGCCACGCGCACAGCGTAGCAGCCGGTCGAACGATCCACGCCGTCGCCAGGGCCCGGGCTAGGCGCTGTGTCGCCGGTAGGCTTCGCGCAGGGAAGCCAGGTCGTGGGAAAAGAAGAGCACGGGGGTCGGCGCAGTGTCTTCGTCGCAGCGGGCTAGCCCGATCGAGTGCGCGTGGGGGCCAGCCTCCTCCACGATGCGACTTGCAATCTCGCTCGCGATCGCGGGAAGCATCGCAAACAGAAAAGCGCCGCGATCCCCTGGCTCGAGCGCCAGCTCAGCAGGCCGCTGCGGTCGGGCTCGCCGCAGCAGTCCCAGGGTGACCAGCCCCATTGTGGGGCGCGCGTTGAACTCCACCGCCGGTCGCAGCCGCTCGCGATCTGTTTCGCGGTAGACGAATGCATCCACGCCGCAGGGTCCGAAAAAACCCGCCTCGCGCGCCCGCTCAGCGATGCTCGCGGCCTGGGCACGAAGGTTCTCGTCTTCGCGATGGCCCGAGAAGACGCGCCCGCGTGAATCGAGCTCGCCGCAATGCCCGCGATAGACACCGCTTGGCGTGACGAGCAGCTCGAGCGAGCCGAGCAGTGTCGGAAGCGTCTCGCCGGAACCGGGCTCGGGAATGTACAGGCAGACCGAGAGATCGACCTCGCGTTCGAGCCAGGGCTCGAAGATCGCTCCGCCAGACTGCGCCAGGCGGGGCAACGCGCCGCGAATTGCCGCGGTATCGAGAATCCCGATGCCTGCGACGCGCCCGCGTCCACTGCTTCCCGAGCGCGGCTTGAGCGTGAAGCGTCCTTCGGTCCAGGCAGGCCAGCTCGCGAGCCGTGCGCTGAGGGATTCCAGCAGTGAAGCGGGTGACTCGAAAGTCTCCGCTTCGACGACCGAGATGAGATCCGAGAGCGATTCGGGCAGCAGCTCGAGAGCCCGTGCGGCCTCGACCGCAAAGGCCTTGTCGTGCACGTGCGCGACGATCTGCGGCTCGGGGCCCGACATGCGACGTGCTTCTTCTCGCCCCGCCTGGGCGTCGAGGCTGGCTGTCCTGAGCCACGGCACCAGCGAGTCGGGTGGCTGAATCCAGGGGTAGACCGCTTGGGCGGGCGCTGCGCCCAGACTCGGGGGCCAGAGATCGCCGACGGGCAGATCGACCCAGACCATGGCCTCGTCTTCCGGTTGGGACGAGGGGCTGCGCAGTGCGGCCGTCTTCGAAAACAGAAGTGCCCAGAGGCGGGCCGCGACTCGGACTGGACTGTCTCGGGTGTAGCCGCGCCAATCATCACCTTCCTCGGCGCCGAGATTGGGTAGCAGCACACAATCGGCCCGGGTCACCGCTCGACCTCTTCGGTCTTGCGCCCGGGTCGCCCGGTGGGTCGGGCCTGGCGAACATGCTCGATGAGCTCATCACTCAGGCCCGCGAGGCGGCGCGGCGCCGCCTCGAAGCGGCGTCCCTTGGCGCGGGCCGGGCCGAGCGGAAATGGGACGCACTCGAGATAGCGATCGAGGTCGCTTCGGGTCGCGTCCGATGACACGCAATCGAGTCGTTCGAGCCAGTCTGCTGCGAGGGCGACATGGGAAATTTCGTCATCGTGAATGATCTGGCAGACGGCGGCGCTCTCGGCGTCTCCCGCTTGCGCGAATGCGTCGCGGTAGGTGAGGCTGAAGTCGAGATTCGCCTGCTCGAGCGTCAGGCCCATCGCGGCCAGAAAGGCGCGGGCACCGAAGCGGGACGCTGCGATCGCCGGAGCCTGCCGCCAGAAGTAGTCGGAGTGGTCATCGGTGTCGAAGCGACCGCCGAGGCTCTCGAGGCGTCCCAGATAGAGACGGCAATGTCGCTGCTCGTCGACGAGCGCGGCGAGCCAGCCTCGCCGCAAGGGCGTTGGGCAATCTGGCCAGCGCAGCAGCGCCCAGGCGAAATACTCGACGGCCATCAATTCGTGGTGGGCAAAGCGTGCCAGACAGCGGATGCGCTGGGCCACCTCGCGCAGCTGTCCGGGTCGCGGCAGCCGATCGGCGCCGCCCGACATGCGCAGCCCCGGGTCTCGCTTGGGGCGATCGAAGAAGATCGCGGATCCCGGGGTGTCGAGGAGCGGCTCGCCGGAAATTCGGTGGGGGGGTGTGAGCTTGGCTTCGAGATCCCCCTGCGAAAGGATCCGGAGGCAGAATTCGCGGACGCTTTGCGGCAAATCGCAGGCAGCAGCCGGCGTCGAGCGGGGTGTGCTGGACATCGCTGGTCCAGGGTACTGCATCGCCGGCGGTGGATCGGGAGGGCGGGTGGAACGTGTTTCATTTTGGAGTGAAACGTGTTTCACTCCCGCCCCATGTCCGCGGCATTCCACGAACCCGAGATGGAGGAGCGCGCCAGGCGGATCGTCGAAACGGCGATCGAGCTGGCCGAGCAGGGCGGCTTCGAAGCCGTGCGCCTTCTGGACGTGGCGGCCCACGCGGGCGTGGCCCTCGGGACTCTGTATCGGCGCTTTCGAAGCAAGGAAGACCTGCTGGTCGCCGCCCTCGAACTCGAGACTCGGGCTCTCGAGCAGCGCGTCCGGCAACGGCCGCCGAAGGGGGCAGAGATGGCGGACCGGCTGATCGATTTCTTCGCCATCGCAACCAGGGGCATGTTGCGTCGCCCGAATCTCTCGCGGGCGATGCTGAAGGCGGCCGCTTCGGGCGAGCCCGAGCTGGCGCAGAGGGTCGGTGATTTTCATTCGAATGTGCGGCGCATGGCCGTGGGGGCGATGCGGGGAACGCGGGTCGATCCCGATGATGATTCACTCAGCGATCGGGAGCTGCTGCTGGGCGACGTGCTCAATCAGATCTGGTTTGCGCTGATGGTGGGATGGTCCGGGGGCTTGCACAATCAGGCGGCGATCCAGGCGAAGATGCACGTGGCGGTCCGGCTCGTACTCGGTGGGTCGGACGAGCGGTTCCAGTCATCGCGGCCAGGCCGGGAATTCGAGCAACGAGTCATGGAAAGAGGTTGAAAATGATGGAAGCAGTCATCGTCGAGGCGGTGCGAACGCCGATCGCGCGGGGCAAGATGGTCAAGGGCGCTCTTTCGGGGATCCATGCGGCGCATCTGCTGCGCAAGGCTCAGAGCGCCGTCTGTGAGCGCAGTGAGGTCGAGCCATCGGAGATCGAACAGATCATCGGCGGTTGCGTGACCCAGGCCGGCGAACAGTCGAACAACATCGTGCGACACGCCTGGCTCTCGAAGGGCGATGACTACACCTGTGGTGCGACCACCATCGACACCCAGTGCGGCTCCGGTCAGCAGGCCAACCATCTCATCGCCGCGCTCGTGAAGGGCGGCAGCATCGAGTCCGGAATCGCTTGTGGGGTCGAGGTCATGAGTCACGTCGGGCTCGGCGCGAACGCGATCAATGGTCCGGGCTATTTCCAGCCGCCGGACTGGCCCTGGGATACGGCTCCGGACCAGTTCACGATGGCGGAGCGCATCGCCAAGAACCGCGGCATCACGCGGGAGGACGTAGACGCCTTCGGCCTCGAATCCCAACGTAAGGCCAAGCGGGCTCGGGACGAGGGGCGCTTCAAGCGCGAGATCCTTCCGATCGATGCGCCGGTGCTGGCGGACGATGGCGAACCGACGGGTGAGACGATTCTCGTGGAGCACGATCAGGGCATTCGGGAGTCGACGCTCGACGGGCTGGCTGCACTCAAGCCCATCCTCGAAGACGGCGTCCACACTGCGGGCAACTCGTCGCAGATCTCCGACGGCGCTGCCGCCGTGCTGTACATGTCGAAGCAGAAGGCCCTCGCCCTGGGGCTCAAGCCTCGCGCGCGAATCCTTTTCGACGTGTTGGTCGGGACCGATCCCTACTATTTGCTGGACGGACCGGTCGACGCGACCGCGCGCATCGAGAAGAAATCCGGGATGAGCATTCGCAACGACATCGATCTCTACGAAATCAACGAGGCCTTCGCGGCGGTCGTGCTGTCCTGGGCCGGCGTCTACGATATCGATATGTCGAAGGTCAACGTGAATGGCGGCGCGATCGCTCTGGGTCATCCAGTCGGCGCGACGGGCTCCAGACTGATCGTGACGGCTCTTCACGAGCTCGAACGGCAGGGGCTGGGCACCGCCTTCATCAGCATGTGTTGTGGTGCCGCGATCGGGACTGGCACGATCATCGAGCGGCTCTAGCCCGCAGCGCGTCGACATCATATCGACCCGCGACCTGCCGAGTCGGATGCCGGTCGATTTCAAAGCCGTAGTCGGCCGAGTGCCGAGTGGAGAAGAACGAGATGGGTGAGATGGGTGAGATGGGTGAGATGGGTGTATTGGACGGTAAGGTAGCGGTCGTCACGGGTGCGGGCCGGGGTCTCGGTCGCGTCGAAGCGCTCGAGCTCGCGCGCCTGGGTGCCCGGGTCGTCGTGAGTGACCTGGGTGTCGCGACGGACGGTCAGGGGCGCGATGAGTCGGCCGGCCGGGAAGTCGTCGACTCGATCAAGGCGATGGGCGGCGAGGCGATCGCGCATTTCGGCGACGCCGGCGACTGGAACGACTCGAAGGCGATGATCCAGATGGCGATCGAGAGCTTCGGCGACCTGAACATCCTCGTGAACAACGCGGGATTCTGTCGCGACAAGATGATCTTCTCGATGAGCGAGGAGGAATTCGACTCCGTGATTCGCGTTCATCTGAAGGGTCATTTCCTGGGCATTCGGCACGCCGCCGAATACTGGCGAAACAAGGCGAAGGCCGAGGGCGGCACGGTCTACGGTCGCATCGTCAGCACGGCCTCCGAGGCGGCGATCTTTGCGTCGGTGGGTCAGCCGAACTACGCGGCGGCCAAGGCCGGCATCATCGCGCTGACCAACTCAGCGGCTCAGGGCCTGGTGAAGTACGGCGTCACGGCCAACACCCTGATGCCTCGTGCGCGCACGGCGATGACGAATTCCGGGCGGACTGCCGAGCTCTTCAAAGCGCCGGAAGATGGATTCGATGTCTGGAGGCCAGAGAACATCGCCCCGCTGGTGGGCTATCTGGCCTCGCCGGCGGCACAGAATATCTCGGGCAACGTCTTCGTCGTGGCGGGCACGCTGCTTGCCGTGCTCGAGAGCGTCGAGCGGGCGGGCCAGTTCGAGTCGGGTGATGAGGGTTGGGACTACGAGTCGGTGGCCGAGAAGCTGAACCCGTTCTTCGAGGGCAAGCAGCCGATCAAGGACAGCTTCATCGTCACAGGGAACTAGCAGGCCGCTCTTCTAGAACGCCGCGATCTCACCGGATGCGATTCGACGTCCCAGCCCTTCGAGCTGGACCTTGGCCGATCCGAGCTCGTGCTCGATCTGTGTCGCCCAGGTGAAGTAGCGATGCAGGGGATAGTCGATATCGATGCCGACGCCGCCGTGCAGATGCTGGCAGGCGTAGGCGGCGAAAGCACCGCCCTCGGCGGCGGTGAATTTCGCGACGGCGACCATGTCGCGCGCGTCGAGACCCTGGCCGAGCCGCCAAGCGGCTTCCCAGGTGGAGAGGCGGATGCCCTCGACTTCGATGTAGGCATCAGCGGCGCGCTGGTGGAAGGCCTGGAAGGACCCGATCGCTCGGTCGAACTGCACCCGCTCGCGACCGTAGGCCGAAGTCATTTCGAGGGCACGCTCGGTGACGCCGAGCTGCGTTGCGCAGCGCGCCACGATTGCGCGTTCGAGCAACCAGCGGAGGCGCTCGGCGCCGCCGTCGACTCCACCGAGGACGGCACTCTCCGGGACCTCGACGCCGTCCAGCGCCAGATAGCCATGGGGCTGTGCGTCGGAGCTGGTCTGTGCCTCGAGGCGAACGCCAGCGGAGCTGGGGTCGATCCAGAACAGCGCCGGACCCTCTTGCGTCATCGCGGATACGAGCAGGCGCGCCGCCTGCAATGCGGCCGGCACCAGCGTCTTCTCGCCGGAGAGGCGAAAACCAGAGCCGCGAGATTCGGCCCGGGTCAAGGGCTGATTCGGGTCGCTCGAGTCGAGCTCCGCCAGTGCGGCGGTCACGATCGTTTCGCCGCGTGCGATGCGCGGCAGCCATTGCCGCTTGTCCGCATCGCTTCCGAATTGCGCCAGTGGCAGCGCGCCGAGCACCAGGGAGGCGTAGACCGGCACCGGGGCTACGCTGCGGCCGACCTCCTGGCAGAGCAGGCAGAGCGCGGCAAAACCCAGGTCCATCCCGCCGTGCTCTTCGGGGATCGCAACGCCGAGTAGATTCGACTCGGCCAGCGCCTGATAGGTCTCCCGGTCGAAGTCCTGCAGACCACCCGCTGCGCGAGCTTCGAGATCCTTCAATCGCTCGTTCGTGACCAGGTCTACGAGGATCTTGCGCGCCAGCTCGGAAACGCTCTTCTCTTCTTCGTTGAATTCGAAGTCCATGAATCTAGTTCCTCGGTTCCAGGGGTGTTGCGATGGGCTGCGCCCATCGCAATCAGGTCTCTTGAATCGGGTCTTGCGGATCAGCCCTTGTCCAGTCAGCTCTTGTAGTTGGGCAGGCCCATACCGGCCATGGCAATGATGTCGCGCTGAACCTCGTTCGTGCCGCCGCCGAAGGTGAGGATCAAGCCGTTGCGATAGGACGATTCGATGCGGCCCTGCAAGACCGCACCGGCACTGTCGGCCCCCAGCATCGCCCGAGCATTCGTGATCTCCATCATCAGTCGGTAGGCCTGCATGTTCAGCTCACTGCCATAGACCTTGATGGCGGAGGCGTCGGCGAGGTTGGGTTGGCCCGCCTGGGCCGCCCAGGCCTGCTTCCAGTTCATCAGCCGGAGCACCTGGACCTTGGAATAGATCCGCGCCAGGCTCTCGCGGACCCAGGGCTTCTCCATCACGGGGGCACCGTCGATCTTGGTCTCCCGGGCCCATTCGGTGAGCTCGCGAAGGTTGCGACGGATCGGACCGATGTTCATGAGCGAGATGCGTTCGTGATTGAGCTGGCCGGTGATCAATGCCCAGCCATTGTTCTCGCCCCCGATCAGCGCATCTTCGGGCACGCGCACGTCATCGTAGAAGGTCGCGTTCGTACTCACGCCGCCCATCGTGCGAACGGTCTGTCTCGAATAGCCCTTCGCGCTGGTCGGAATCAGGAACATCGAAAGCCCGCGATGCTTCGACACGCCCGGGTCGGTGCGTGCGGCGAGCCAGATGTAATCCGCGTGGTCGGCGAGGCTGGTCCACATCTTCTGGCCGTTGATGACCCATTCCTCACCATCGCGGACGGCGCTGGTCTGAAGCGAGGCGAGATCGGTGCCGGCGCTGGGCTCGGAGTAGCCAATCGCGAAGAAGATCTCACCGGTCAGGACCTTCGGCAGGAACTCCGCTTTTTGTTGCTCGGTCCCGTAATGCCGCAGCGTGGGTCCGACCGTGTTCAGGGTCAGGAAGGGGAGGGGGAAGCCCGCCGTCTGGACCTCGTCGGCGAAGATGAACTGCTCCAGCGGCGTGCGGCCCTGGCCTCCGTGTTCCTTTGGCCAGCCGACGCCCAGCACTTTGTCGCGGCCCATCTGCAGCATGGCTTTGCGGAATTCCGGGCCACCGCCCTCGCCGCCGCCGCGCAGCTCCTCGACCAGCTTCGGGGTCATCATCTTCGCGAAATAGTCGCGGAGCTCGTCGCGAAAGGACTTCTGCTCCGGGGTGAAATCCAGCTCCATGATCCAGTCTCCGACAGATTGAAACGTGTTCTAGTGGCTAGCATGCCCCCTGAATCCGCGCCTGGCAAGGCTCGAGGGCGTCCGGCGGCTGGGCATGGCCTGTTCGGATGGGGTAGCGTGGGCTCCCTGTTCACGGTCGTGAACCCGCCCTTAAGTCAGTTAGCCGGCTCCGATCGCACGCTCGGCCTCGTTCTTCCGGGTCGCAATGCGAAGGCAGACGACACCCTCACGGTGCGGCAGGTCGAGATCCCCGGGAACCTGCGCAAGAAGGTCCTGGAGGCCGAGCGACTGTGTCCGCGCCGGGCACTTCGCATCGAGGGCTGATCCTCGCCCAGGTGGACCGAGATGATTTGATCGAGCAGACCCGGATGAGGGTGCAGGATCGGAAGGTCGTGCGCCCTCGTCGGGTTTGGCTTCCAGCGGTGACGAGGTGTCCCGCCGTCCGCCCGCCGACATTGAAACACGTCCTAGCTTCTGCTTGACTTGGCTACCCACCGCGGCGGGAGCCGCGCGCACTCGTCGTGGCGAGCTTTCGATTTTTCGATTCCCGCTGCTGCGAAGGAGGCCAGGCCTGATGACGGCGAAGACCGTACCCGCGTTGACCGCGCCGCATGCCCTCGAGTACACCTACAAGCGATCCCTGGGTCCAGTGCTGTCGCAGTTCTTTACCGCATTGCGAAGTCGCCGCTTCGTCGGCGTGCGTCGCTGCGATGGCAGCGTGATGCTGCCGCCCAAGGAATACGATCCCGACACGAGTGCGAGTCTCGACGAGATCGTCGAGGTGTCGGATGAAGGGGTCGTGACGAGCTGGAGCTGGGTCTCCGAGCCGCGGCCTCAGCAGCCGCTGGACCATGCCTTCGCGTATGCGCTGGTCCAACTCGATGGGACGAACACCCCTTTCTTGCACGTCGTCGACGCCGGCCAGGAGTCTGCGATGAAGACCGGCATGCGGGTGAAGGCGCGTTGGGCGGAACAGACCCAGGGTGTGATCACCGATTTTGTCTTCGTACCGAATTGAGCCGCGCGGACAGCACCGACGAAACGGACGAACAGGACGAACAGGAGACAGCCATGAGTGATGCCTCACCGGATGAGAGCGCCGAAGACAGCGGACCCATCACGCTGCTTCGAACGCCCATCTCTCTCAAGTACGATTACAGCGCCGGCCAGTCCGCCTCGCGGGTGCTGCGCGCAATCGAGAAGGGAAAGCTGCTCGGCCAGCGCTGTCCTGTCGACGGACGGGTCTATTTCCCGAGTCGGGGGGCGTGTCCGCAACACGGCGTCGTCTTCGGCGATGAGACCGTGGAGCTTTCGGACAAGGGCTGCATCGTGACCTTTTCGATCGTGCGCGTGCCGTCCGCGTCGATCCCGCTCGAGCTGCCCTACGTCACGGTCAACGTGCTGCTCGATGGCTCCGACACCGTTCTGATGCACGTGCTCGATGCGAAGCTCGAGGATGTTCGCATGGGGATGAGGGTCCAGGCGGTGTGGAAGCCCGAGTCGGAGTGGTCTACTTCGACTGCGAACATTCTCTATTTCCGTCCTCTGGATGAGCCGGATGCGGACTACGACAGCTACAAGGAGCACATCTGATGCGGGACGTCGCCGTCGTCGGCTTCAGCCAGAGCGCCTCGCTGCGTCGCGAGCCGAATCGCAACGAGGTCGAGATTCTCATCCCGGTGATCCAGGCGCTGCGCGAGAAGACCGGTCTCTCGAGCAAGGACTTCGATTTCATCTGCTCCGGCTCCAACGACTATCTGGCGGGGCAGTCCTTTGCCTTCGTGGCCGGTCTCGACGCGGTCGGCGCCTGGCCGCCGGTCTGCGAGAGTCACGTCGAGATGGACGGAGCCTGGGCGCTCTACGAGGCCTGGGTCAAGATCCAGACAGGCTTTGCCGACGTCGCGCTGGTCTACGGCTTTGGCAAACCCTCGATGGGCGATCTGCCGATCACCATGTCGCTGCAACTCGATCCCTACTCGGTGATGCCACTCTGGCCCGACTCGATCTCGATCGCAGGGCTGCAGGCGCGGCACTGTCTCGAGCGCGGCATCCTCAGCGAACGCGATATGGCGAGTGTCGCGGTGCGAGATCGTGCCCACGCCAAGGACAACCCCAACGCCCAGCTGAAGGGCGATTTCACGGTCGAGGGAATTCTGGCCGATCCGTATCTGGTCAATCCGCTCCGCAAACACGACTGCGCGCCGATTTCGGATGGAGCCTCCGCGGTGATTCTCGCCGCGGGCGATCGTGCGAGTCAGATCTGCGATCGGCCGGCCTGGATTCGCGGACTCGAGCATATCTGCGAGCCGATGGATTTGGGCGTTCGCGATCTCGGCCGTTCGCGATCCACCGAGATCGCTGCCGAAAAGGCGGGCGTTCGATCCGGCGGGCTCGACATCGCCGAATTATCGGCCCCCTTCACGCACCAGGAGATCCTGATCGAGAGGGCGCTTGGTCTGGGGGACGAGACGAGGGTCAATCCATCGGGTGGCGCGCTGGCCGGCAATCCGATGATGGCGGTCGGATTGTCGCGGATTGGCGAATGTGCGGCTCGGATCTGGGATGGCAGTGCGGACCGCGGCGTGGCGCACGCGACTTCGGGCCCCTGCCTCCAACAGAATCTCGTCTGCCTGCTGGAGGGGAACTAATCATGGCGGATTTGACGGCCGTTGTCGGTATCGGACAGACGAACTACGAATCCAAGCGACTGGACGTGTCGATGCCAGGCCTGCTCCGCGAAGCGGCGGAGAAGGCCCTCGCCGATGCCGATTGCAGTTGGCAGGACATCGATGCCGTGATCATCGGTAAGGCCCCCGATCTCTTCGAGGGCGTGATGATGCCCGAGCTGTTCTTGAACGACGCGGTGGGCGGCGCTTACAAGCCCATGCTGCGCGTGCATACGGCGGGCAGTGTCGGTGGCTCGACGGGCATCGTGGCCGCCAGCCTGGTGCAGGCCGGTATTCATGAGCGTGTGCTCTGCGTGGCCTATGAAAAGCAGAGCGAATCGAATGCGACCTGGGCACTATCGATCTCGATGCCCTTTTCCCTCGCGACGGTGGCCGGCGCGGGCGGCTATTTCGCGCCTCTGGTGCGGGGCTATATCCGACGCTCCGGTGCGCCGGAGGACACGGGGATCCGTGTCGCGGTGAAGGATCGCCAGAACGCCCTCAAGAATCCCCTGGCGCATCTTCATCTCGAAGACATCAGCTTCGACCTGGTCGCCAATTCGCCGATGCTCTGGGATCCCATCCGATACCTCGAGACCTGTCCGAGCTCGGACGGCGCCTGCGCCATGGTGCTGGAGACCGAGGCGCTCGCCAGCAAGCGTTCGGGCCAGGTCGCCTGGATCCACGCGACGGAGATGCGCAGCGAACCGACGAGCTTCTCGGGACGCGATCAGGTGATCCCCCCAGGCGACGCTCGACAACGCCAAGAGCCTCTACAAGAAGGCCGGGATCACCAACCCGCGTCAGGAACTCGACTGCGCGGAGATCTACGTGCCCTTCTCCTGGTTCGAGCCGATGTGGATGGAGGGCATGCTGATCACCGACGTCAACCAGGGCTGGAAAATGACCTACGAGGGCGCGACGGCGCTGGATGGCGATTTCCCCGTCAACATGTCCGGTGGGGTGCTGTCGTCGAACCCGATCGGGGCTTCCGGTCTGATCCGTTTCGCTGAGGCGGCGCGCCAGGTCCGAGGGCTCGCCGAGGCGCACCAGGTCGATGGCGCCAAGAAGGCGCTCGGGCATGCCTACGGCGGCGGCTCGCAGTACTTCTCGACCTGGATCGTCTGCTCAGAAAAACCCTGAGCAGAGTCGATTGCGGATTGGCGATCTGCGGATCGAAGGGGCGATGAATATCTCGACGGAGCGGGCTCGCCCGATGCCCAGGGCGGCGTCTTCGCGAATAACACCTTCGATTGTTTCTTCCGCACATTCGTAGGTCGACAGGGCGTCGCGTTCGCGGCCTGCGCAGCGTTTCAACTGTCCGCCATCGCCTCGGAGCGCCCGCCAGGCTGCCTGCGCCCCAGAATCACTGAAGTTGCCGGTGCGATGCGCATGTCTCCGAGGCCAGGATCGGCCTCGCTGGATGGGAGTTAAAGCCCTCGCATCCATCCGCCGAAAAGTGTCGGAGAGAAATTCCTCTCGTGTGACTGCGGCGGATGCAACCCATCCGCTCGGCAGACCGGAAAGGGCGAAGCATACGAGCTCTTGTCCTCCTGGCCGTAATCTCGGCAATCGCGCTCGTCTCTCGTGCGATCTCGGGACCCGACTCGACCGCGACGCTCACGGCTTCGATGCCCTGGCACCTGATGCTGTGCTCTGGGCTCTACGGGATCGCGGTCTTGGGCAGCCGCTTCGCGCAGGCCGGACCGGTGCGCATCGCGCCTCGCGCTCCGAACCCGCCCCGGCGAATGGCGCTCACGCGCACCGCAGCAGCGATCGGGGTCGGGATCATCGTGCTGGCGCCGTGGAGCGCCGCCGCCCTGACGATTACGAGCCTGGTGATCTCCGAAGTGATGGTCAATCCGTCCGGCGCAGATGACCAGCGTGAGTGGGTGGAGCTCTACAACGGCACCGGTGCCGCCATCGACCTCATCGGCTACTCCCTCGGCTGGGGCGGAGCCAACTACACCGACGGGGGAACCCTCCCGCTGTCGGGAATGATCGCTTCCGGGGCCACCTTCGTGATCGGCGGGCCCTTGTCCGATGCCGGAAACGGGAACCCCACCTACGACCTGCCCATCGACTTCGATGGAAACCTCCAGAATGGAGGTTTTTTCGCGGATGGTGTCGCGCTATTCGACGTTCCGGTGGGGTCGATCCCCGCGACGGATCCAATCGATGCGGTGATCTACGGGATCTTCAACTTCAACGGACTGATCGATGAGACCGGATTGCCGGGTCCGGTCGACTACTTGGTTGGGCTTCGCCGCGGGGGGCGCGAGCATCGAGATCACGGATGGCGGCTGGGTCAGCCAGCCCCTGCCCACACCGGGCACCCCCCCGGCGGCCCTCACGCCGCAGCCCGGAACGGCGATTACCTTGGGCATGGGTCTCGCGATGCTCGCCACGGGTCGAAGGCACGCGCGCCTGGTCCCCCGCCCCCGCTGCGCGACGATCGGCTGAGTCGAACGCAAGCCGAAGCGCAAGCCAAGAGACGGGCGAGAGCTCGTCTCTCCCCACATCCACCGCATCGGGCATCCCAACAGTCCTCAGACTGGGGATCGCCTTTGATAGAGGAGGGATGAGGAGGGGTGAGGGGGACTGGTGGAGCCGGCTCACTAGCAACCAGCCGAGAGAACGCCGGGGCCGTCCCAGTAGTTGCCTCCGAGGTTTACGCCGCCGGTTGGTGAGGCAGCTCGCCTCGGAGTGAGGCGGCGAGGCGCTTGCAGATTAGTAGGATTGGTGGGACAGGGGTTAGGGATCAGCGCCGCCCGGGACCGCTCGCAAGCAATCGCTGAGCCGATCATCCCGGGCTGACGTATTATTCATGGGCGGTCGCCAAAAACGCAGATTGAATGGTTCATCCTCCTCATGAACTCATTGGTTCGACTTCTCCTTCTAGCTTCCATCGCGCCTCTTCTCGGTGCTTTCGTCGACCCGCCTCCCGCGTCAGCTCAATTCCTCTCCACAGACTATGCTCCGCTGCAATTCGGCGCCGAATGGACGTACCTGGAAGATGGCGTATCCACCAGCACGCAGAGGGTCCTGGACGACTTGGAGATCGTGAACGGTGTTCCAACGTTCGTCATCCTAGACTTGGATGGGGAGTTTCAGGGAAGCACCTTGAATTTAACGAACGACTCGAACGGGCTGCGCACGCACAAGGTCTTTGCCCCCGGCTCTGGGGAGATCCCCAACGTTACGATGATCCTCATCCCACCCTCGCCCATGTTGCACGCAGTTGTCGACGCGGGCGACGCGATCAACTCCGCCGGCGCCGTCAACGCCACCGCTGAGGGATTTGGCACCTTCGGCCTCAGCTACACAGCGACTTTACAATGTAATCGGTTTGGAAACGGTGACGGTTCCGCTGGGGACTTTCGACGCACTCCGAGTCGACGGGAGCCTCAGAATATTCGGAGACATCCTGGGCCAACCTTTCGATGAGTCCTCCTCTGGATCTGACTGGTATGGGTTCGGGGTGGGGCCCGTCAGATCAACCTCGGACGGAGGCTTTTCTGAGCTGGTGCACACCAATGTCCCGGAGCCCTCAGCAGTATTGCTCGGGCTTTCAGCCCTCGGCACCTTGGCGCTCCTCGCTCGACAACGGTCGGGTTCGCCCGTCTCTTCGAGGGCAATCCGGCCAGACTATCGGTTGAAGTGGACTCGATCACGGTCACACCCGAACCCTCCACCGCCCTCCTAATGGGCCTCGGGGCAGCTCGGTGGGTGCGGCCCAGTTTCCGCCGTTCGAGGGCTTCGACGTTGTCGAGGGGACTCGAAATGCGTCGAGCTTGAGTATATCCGACCTGGTTGTCTCGGAGCCCTTCGGCATCATCTTCGGATGCACCGGGGGCGATTGCCTCTTCACGGGTGAGATCTTCTTCACGTCGGCCCCCGGCGGCCGGCTGGAAATCGGCACCCCGTAGGCCGCGCTCGATAGCTTCGTCTTCATAGAGGTGCCCGAGCCGAACGCCACGGCGCTGTTCGCGGCGGCGCTGACCACGATCGCAGGACTGCGCTTGGCGAGGTCCTCGCGGAACGCCGAGACCGCCAGCCGCATCAGAGAGCCTCGAGATCGCAGCGGCGCGCTCGTCGGGGGTGGGGGTGGATGCGACTAGGGCGTCTATCACATCGTCCACACGGTCCAGGCGATGCAGGAGTGCGGCTTTCGGGCCGACGACGGTGGACTCAACCTCCCGGGCCTGTGCTGCCCGTTGCGCAGCGTCACGACTGATCCGCTCGAAACCCGACAGCGCCCCCTCGAGCTCGTCGTCCGAGATTCCGTCTACCGGATTGTCAGCCCTCCGAGGACATTCAGATCGTCGGGTGTTGCGAGGGTGAACGTCGGATGGCCGGATCGCAGCTCCTCTTCCGTGCCGTAGCCCCACAGCACACCCGCCGAATCAAGTCCGTTGCGTTGCGCCGCAAAAAGATCCACGTCGCGGTCCCCGATCATCAGAGCTCGGGTTGAGATCCGGCCCTCTTCGAGCAATCGGGCGATCTGCTCGTGCTTGTGGATGCCAACGTCGCCGCCGTCCACGAAGGCGAACAGAGGATCGATCCCGAACATCCGGAGAATCTTCTCCGCATAGTCCGCGCGCTTGGACGTGCAGACCGCCATCGCAGCTCCGGCGTCGTGAAGCCCCTGCAGCACCTCGGCCATCCCGGGATAGAGCGTGTTCTCGGAGTGCCCCACGTCGGAGAACCGCTCTCGATGACAGGCGATTAGATCCGCTAGGAGCTCCTTCGAATCCGTCCCTGCCAACCGGGCGAAGACGGCATCGATTGGCGGACCGATGCAAGCCGCCAGTTCCGACTCCGGCCGCTCCTCGAACCCGACTGACGCCAGGGCATGGTTGAGACACCGAGCAATACCCACCAGCGGATCGCTGATCGTGCCGTCCAGATCGAAGAGAGCGTGCTGTAGGTCATGACGCGCTATCTGGCTCTGACTGAACAGAAGATGGGTGCACGAGGTGGGCCAGTAGCTCGACCGCGAGCACCCCGGGTGGCCTGTTCGAATCGACTCCGTGCGGTTGGAATGCAAGCACCCTCATCCCCGCTGCCGCACCCGCGTGAATGCCGGTCAAGCCAGAACTCGCTGCGCCGACGGCGTATGTGGTCGAAGTGGTGCAGATACAGCGCGCGGAAAGCAAGGAGAAGCAGCCGCGCACGTAACCGACGCACGATCACCAAAGTCCTGACACTCGTTCGAGCAGCTAATCTACGCGCCTGAAGCTCCCCGTATCCGCCAAAGGCGCATCGCCAAATCGGTACGGCTGCCAATATAGAACGACATTGCCGTGTTCGTCCTGATCGAAGTCATAGGCGCGAATCCCAATACGTGCCTCGCGCCACTCACCGCCAGCTTTTCTGTCTAGTACAGAAAACGGAATGGCCAGTTCGGCCTGATAGCCGCCATCAACTTCAACAACCGCTCGGGTGAGTTCTAGATTCTCCGTTTCGACAAATTCCAATACTTCATCAGGCGTAGGGTTGGTTTCGGGGGTGAGAAACGTCAACGTCATACTAGCCAGGGTGCCATCAAACATGGCGGCTGCCGCGCCCTTATGTTGGCCGAGACTGATTTCATCGCGGACATCTACCGTCACCGAAATGGCATCTTGCTCTCTAGCTAATCGATCACTCGCCAACACGATTGAATCATCCGTTACCCGCACACCGAAATACAAGTTCTTACCGTCGTGGCGAACACCAAAACGAAAGGAAATATCTTCAGGTGTCGTAGCCGCTGATGCGATATCTCCCTGCTTGAAAGCGGCAAAAGGCAACGCGTCCCAATCACCAAGATCTCCATCGACCTCGATACTGTCAGCGCGTGAAATGGAATTCGTGGTAAGCGGTAGGAGCGGTGTTGGCGTCGTAAACTGCAGCTCTCGGCCATCAACCTCAGCAGTGACGGTCCAATCGATGGAAGCTACTTCGAGATCTCTGTACAGAGCATTTTCGGTCGGCATGAGCACTAGCTCAATATCCCTGGTTTCGTTGGGCGCCAGGCTGATAGGTGTGAGTCCTGAAACCGTAAATTGATTCGTGTCGCTCACAGCTGGGTGTAGCTTCAGTACTTCCTTGGTTGGGTTGGCTAACCTGACATCTACCACGCTACGTCTAAACATGGTCGCCTCGTCGAGACGCGATGCAACTCTAAATAAATCCGTCAACGCATCGATCTGGTCTCTGGTCGTTTCCGTCGCGACGTTCTCATCATGAATGCCGTCGAGTTCCAGATTCGCTATTCGTGGTCCATTGTCGGTCATTGTCACCCAGGCAACATGGTCGAACTCACCGAAGATAGGGCCTCGCAACCCGCTACCTCCGCCGGTGGTCGCCAAGGTAACGTAGGAACGATCGTGCCTCACGGCTTTGGTGTAGCGGTGGTAGTGTCCCGCAAACACCGTATAAGGTCGCGAACCCAGCATCTGCTCCACTCTCAGCCAGTCTTCATCGATGTTCTTGGTGTCCCACAGTGGCTGGTGCACCAGCACCACCGTCCACCGCACATCCTGATTTTCAGCCAGGACACCCTCTATGTAGGCCATCTGCTCGGACTGCTGCCAAGGTCCCGGCAGCGGCACATCCGGTTGACTCACCATGCCGAATAACTCTGAATTGAGCACAACGAACAGCACGTCCTTGTATCTGAAATCATAAAAGGAAGGCCCGAACCGTTGTCGCCAGGTTTCAGCCATCACGGCATTGCTCATGTCATGGTTACCAGGCGTATAAAAGAATGGCGTTTCCAGCTGTCCGATAAATCCTTCCATCTCATCCCACTCGGCATCCAGTCGCACCTGATCTTCGGTGTAGCCTTCAATCAGGTCGCCGACACTCAGCACAAACGCCGGTTCCAGCAGATTTACTTTGGGCATTGCACCAGCAAAAACACCGGGGCGGTGACAACAAGTGCGATCTGTTACGACCACGAAGTGGAAGTTATCAGGCGAATCGTTGGCCTCAAGACCAGTCCACGGTTTCGCGGTCTCGGCAGTGGCTGCCAAAATCTTCGGCTGTGCTGATGTTAACGAGGAATCAGATGAGGGCGGTGGTGCGCATCCCATCCCAAGAACTGACATGAGTATGACGAGGACTAGCCCGTTTCGCATGAGCGTCTCCAACGCTTAAAACGCGACGATACTCCTGTGTGTGCACAGCGCAAACTGTTCGTGCCGCATGCCTGCCGCCACCGGCGTGCTGCTATCCTGGCTGTAATGTGTCGCCGGATACTCTCTCTGCTCTTTCTCATTCTCCCGCTCTCCGCCGAAGTTGAGACCTTCATTGGCAAGGTCGTCGGCGTCACAGACGGCGACACTGACCTGCCTGGGGATTTTCGGACCATCTGAGATCTGAGAGAATGGCTTCTTGAGCCGCTTGCTTCAGTACCGCAACGATTTGTTCAACCGAAAAACGCTTCCCCTTCATGGCGAACTCCTTGACCCTCTCGTGGCCCAGTTTGCCGAAAACTCACGCTCGTGTTGGTCCGAAATCCCGATGGCAGCTCACCGGCTCATCGCGCCCCTCCATCGCGGAGCGAGTCGAGATAGTCGGCCCACTGCTGCATCATCCGCCGCCGCTCGGGAAGGTGCTTCGTCCGGTTGTATGCGCGGCCGAGCGGATCTCGAACCGTGTGGGCAAGCTGGTGCTCGATCAGGTGCGGCGAGATACCCAGCGCCTCGTCGAGCAGCGTCCGCGCCGTTGCCCGGAACCCGTGGCCCGTCACCGCATCTCGATCGAATCCCAACCGCCTGAGGGCCGCATTGACCGCGTTGTCGCTCATCGGGCGTTGGTAGCTGCGGGCGCTTGGGAAGACGTACTGCGAACGGCCGGTAAGAGGCTCCAACTCGCGAAGGATCGCCTCGGACTGCCACGAGAGGGGCACGAGGTGCGATTGGCCGCCCTTCATCTTCTCCGCCGGAATCGACCACAGCGCGCCGTTTGCATCGTCGAAGTCGATTTCGGCCCACTCGGCATGCCGGAGCTCTCGAGGGCGGACGAAGACGTACGGGCTCAGCAAGAGGGCGCAGTGCACAGTCAGCGTCCCCTTGTATTCGGAGATCGCACGCAGGAGTCCGCCGAGCTCTCTCGGGCCTGTGATTGCCGCGTGGTGAGTGGACTTGGCCGCCGGCAGTGCTCCTCGGAGGGCGCTGGTCGGATCGCTCCCGACTCGCCCCGTCACCACGGCGTAGCGCATCACCTGCGAGATATTCTGAAGGGCTCGGTGTGCCG
>PVBE010092506.1_pt1 | contig 39875 bp, 34 predicted proteins | sample 1631181 | NCBI WGS metagenome assembly PVBE01 (sample SAMN08397723, study PRJNA350692) | Marine metagenome, whole genome shotgun sequencing project. | isolation source: water | place: Pacific Ocean | collected 2012-04 | reverse complement strand
TGGATCAGGAGGTTGCAGGTTCGAGACCTGCCCGGCCAGCCAGATAGCGCAAGTCAGACGGTGTTTCTGAGAAGCACCTCTGACCTGCGGTGGCGTTAGGGGCCTGAGTGGGGGCCTGAAAGATTCGGCCAGACGGCCTTTTGAGACTCCATCCGACCCCCCCATCGTTAACTCGACCCTGTCTGAGGAAGAGGGGGGTCGACGACCTGTCGTCCGTTCACCCAGACTGCACTGATCTCTGCTGGCCCTGCAAGACGGACCACCTTTTCGAAGACCCTCTCAGGGGTGTCCAATTCCTCCCATACCCGCAACGGGCTACCGGTCAACGTGGTGTCGACGGCAACGGCGTCGAACTGGTAGCCGACCTTGATGAGACCTACCGGCAGGTCCAGGATTCGGGCGTTGCCGACAGTTGCCATCCAAAAGGCGGTCAAAATGTTGATGCGTGAACGTGGGACGCCCCGCTCTGCCACCGGTCGGGTCGGATTCGCACCGTCCTCGAGCATCCGGGAACTGGTGACCGCCTGATGGCACTGGTGGAGCAGGCTTGGGGATGGCCCTCCAGCAATGTCGCTCCCGAGCCCGATGGGCACCCCGAGGTCCAGGGCACGCCGGGTCGGAAATACGGCGCTGGCGAAGTAGGCGTTGGACAGCGGACAATGTGCAACACCGGCCCCGCTTTCGATTATGCGCTCCAGGTCGTTGCTGTCGGCATGGGTGACATGTGCGAGGATGGTTCCACGCGTGAGTAGGCCGAACCTTTCGAGAACGGTGGTATCGCTGGCTCCGAACCGGTCGAGTACATGGTCGTGCTCCCAATCCGATTCGGAGCAGTGGGTCTGGACCGGCACACCAACAGCCTTGGCGAGCTCTCCGAGTCCCTCGAGCAGGGCATCAGTGCAGGCAGGGGTGAACCGTGGGGTGATGATGGGACGGACCAGTTGACCGTCGGGATCGATGGCCCGGATCTCGTCGATGGAACGGGCACTTAGGGTGACACCTGCCTCCGCCGATGCATCCCGATAGGAGGGCGGGGTCTCCCCGGGGTGGTCCATGGCCACCCGACCGACAAAGGCTCGCTGCCCGGCCCTGTGGCAGGTCGCGGCCAGCTCCGTCGTGGCATTCAAGTGGCGTGAGCTGAAGTAGGCAGCGGTTGTCGTTCCATGGGCGAGCAGTGACTCGACCAAGTCCAACCAGACAGTTCGGGCGAAGTCGAAGTCATCGAACCGGGCCTCGAGCGGAAACGTGTAGTCGGCCAGCCAGTCACCGAGTGGAAGGTCGAGTCCCGTCCCTAGCTGCGGCCATTGTGGTGCGTGTACGTGGAGGTCGACGAGCCCGGGAAGCAGTACCGTGCCAGCCGGAAGGACCGTGTGGGTGTCAGCCGCAGCGGCATCCGCATCGGCCGCTGTGGACCCCTTCGGGTGGATTCCGACGACCCACCCGTCTCCGTCAACGACCACGAGCACGTCGCGGACGTCGAGACAGCCCCTCTCCGGTGTCTGCATGAGGGTCGCCGAGATCGCGAGAGTCACCAGATAACTATCGCACACGCCTCCTCCTTGCCCCGGATGCCACAGGCGAGATCAGCGGTCCCGATGCGGCTACCGGGGCGATTACCAGTGGTTGACAGCGGTTCCAAGTCTGACAAGATTGGTGTGATCTGCCCAAGGGGAGACTGTCAGTGACGAACGCCACCGATGAACACCTGCGTGCCCTGCCAAAGGTTGAACTTCATTGCCATGTAGAGGGATCGACCCGTGCGGCAACGGTCAAGAATCTAGCTGATATCAATGACGTCGACCTACCTGTCGATGATCCGGTGGACCTGTTCCGGTTCACGGGCCTCAACCAGTTCCTAGAGATCTATGACGTGGTCTGCCACTGCCTTCGTACCGCCGATGACTTTCGGAGGATCACCTACGAGGCGCTGGAGGATGGCGTGCGGGCCGGTGTTCGATACCGCGAGATGTTCTTCTCACCCGGATTCGCTCTCAAGCTTGGTGTGTCGATGGAGACCATCTGGGTAGGAGTGTCGGCAGGTGTGAAGGATGCCCGACACGATCTCGACATCGGATGCCGGATGATCCTTGACGTCGACAAGCCCAGCGGGGCCTCCCACGCCATGGAGATGGTGGAGTTTGCAGCAGTGGAACCGGACCGGGACCTCCTGGTCGGTGTGGGGGCCGATTCGGTCGAGCGAGACATCGACCACCGGATGTTCGCACCGGCGTTCATCGAAGCAGCCAGGCTCGGACTCCGGCGAACGATGCATGCGGGCGAGGACGGGCCAGTAGAACACATCCGGATAGCGTTTGAGGACTGTGGCTGCGAGCGGATTGACCACGGTTACCGGCTGCTCGATGACCCGGAGTTGACTCGACGATTAGTCGACGAACAGATCCCGTTGACTGTATGTCCGACCTCCAACGTCATGATCGCCAACGTCGTCCCTGAGATTGCCCAGCACCCGTTCGCGAGGCAGCGGGAGATGGGCGTACTGGTCACCATCAACTCCGACGACCCGGGGATGATGCAGTTCGATATCGCCGACGAATACGTCGCTGTGGCCCGGGCGTTCGACTATAACCTAGAGGACATGGAGGCGATCAGCCTTGCCGGTATCGAGGCCTGTTGGGCACCCGATGACGAAAAGGGGCAGCTCCGGTCGCGGTTCCTCAGTGAATTTGGCCAACTGCGCGAAGAACACGGGCTCCCCGCGATTGAAAACATCTGAGACAGCACCAACTTGCCCATGTTGGTGCCACCGTATAGAACTTGGAGTTCTGTGCTGGATCCGGTCACTGCCGGATAGCCGTTCGATAGTCAAGAGGAGACGTCATGGACCTGGGTGAGTTCCTAAAGGCGATTCCGAAGGTCAGCCTCCACCTGCACCTGATGGGATCGATCCAGGCAGCCACCGTCGTTGACCTTGCAGGCAAACATGGAGTAGAGCTTCCGCCATTCGACGAACCCGAGGACCTTTACGACTACCCGGACATCTACAAGTTCCTCCACATGTACGACAACAGCGCCCTTGCGATCATCGACCGGGACGACTTCGAACGAATCTGCTATGAGACGCTCACCGAGGCAGCCGAACATAACGTCCGGTACCGGGAGTTGTCGTTTAACCCGACTACCCACATGGCAGCCGGTGTCAACTACAAGACTTGCGTCGACGGTTTGATTGACGGCATCAATGCCGCCCGTGCTGACCACGGTATCGAATGCCGCCTGATAGCCGCCATCAATCGCATGGAGAGTCCCGAGTTGGGTGTCGAGATGGTCGAGACCATCCTCGAACACCGGCGTGACGAGGTAATAGGTATCGGCATGGATTATGCGGAGGCCGAGTTCCCACCCGAGAGGTTCTGGAAGGCCTATCGGATGGCCGAGGCCGCCGGCCTGCGTCTCACTGCACACCAGTCTGAGGACGCCCCGCCACGCAACATCGAGACATGCCTCGACCTGCTGGGTTGCGAGCGCGTCGACCACGGGTACCACGTCGTTGAGAGCATTGAGATCATGACCCGCTGCCGGGACGAGGGAGTGGTGTTCACCTGCACCCCAGTGTCCACGGCATGGGTTTACTTCGACGACGACTTCGCCAACCACCCGTTGCGCAGGATGCGCGAGTTTGGGCTCAGGATCTCACTTGACTGTGATGACCCACCGATGTTTAGGACCGATCCCACCAAAGACTATGTCATCGCTGCCGAGCATCTGGGATTCACGGTCGACGACTTCCGAGATTGCATGCTCAGCGGGATTGATGGATCGTGGTTGGACGAGCCGACCAAGAAGGAGATGCGCCTTATGTGGGTTCAGGAATTTGACGAACTCGCTGCCGGGATTGTCTAGAGGACGAGTTCTGTCGGCAACAAAATGGAATTAGTGCATACGACCAATATGACACTTGCCAGTTACCGCGACTATGTTGGAAGTGACATCGAAAAAGTTGGTCCGATGCCCTTCGGGCATGCGGGACTACAACCATGGGAGAAACTCAGGGAGGGAATGAACATGGAAAACGAGCGTAATGATCGATTGGTTTTGCCACCCAGCGGATCTATAAGCCGTCGACGCATGTTGCAATTGTCGGGACTCGGCGTGGCCGGCGCCATAGTCGGCCCCTCGATCCTGGCCGCATGTGGTTCTGACGATGGGGGCTCCGGCGCCGCAAAACTGGACAAGGTCAAGGCCCACTGGGTCTACATCGGACCACCCGACGACAACGGCTGGACACAGGCCCACGACGACGGCCGCAAGGCGGTCGAAGCCGCCCTCGGGAACAAGGTCGAGACGGCCTATACGCCAAATATCGGCTTTGATGCATCTACCAACCAGTTGTTCCAGCAGTTGACTGATGACGGGAACGACATCATTTTCGCTAACACCGAGTACTCGCAGTTGCTCAGCGACGTTGCGGCCGCCAATCCCGGCACCAAGTACGTGGAGTGCAACGGTCACAACTACACGGCGAACACGGCGGCCTACTACATGGCCCATGAGAGGACCGCCTATCTGCTGGGTGTCGCTGCTGGTCTGCTCACTCCGAACGGGACGATGGGTTACATCGGCGCGTTCCCGAGTCCAACCTTTTTTAATGACGTCAACCCGATGCTCTTGGGAGCTCGCTCGGTCAATCCGAAGGCCACGATGCAGAGTGTTCTGATCAGCAGTTACTTCGATCCGCAGAACGCCGCGATTGCAGCAGACGCACTGCTCAGCCAGGGCGTCGAGTTCCTCTTCGGCGTCATGGATGAACCGACCTTCCTTCAGAAGGCCGAGGCAGCAGGCGTCTGGACAGGCTACTGGAACCTTGACTTCCGGTCGGCAGCGCCCACCAAGTACGTCAACAACTTCAACCTCGACGGGTTCGGGCCCTTCTACACTTCTCAGTGTGAGGCCGTCTTGAACGGAACTTGGGCACCCCCAGCCAAGCCCGAACCGATCCTTCTCGACTGCCCACTCGGCGAGTGGGGCCCCCAGGTTCCCCAGGAGGTCCAGGACGCCGTTGCCGAGGTCGACAAGAAGATCCTGAGCGGAGACCTGCACGTCTACGAGGGTCCGCTGGTCGACAACACCGGGGTAGAGCGTCTTCCCGCCGGCGAGCACCTAACCGAGCAGGACGCCTACTTGATCGACTTCGCTGTCGAAGGCGTCTCGGGGATCTGATCCCAAAACGATTTCTGGTGACGGGCCCTTCCCACGGACACTGATCGTTCCGTAGTGGAGGGCCCTTCACAGCCAGCGCTTGAGGCACTGGGTATTTCCAAATCGTTCGGGGGTGTTGCAGCCCTAGACGCAGTCGATTTTGAGGTAGCCCAGGGCGAAGTGCATGCCCTGCTGGGTGAGAACGGCGCCGGGAAGACGACGCTGTCGAACATCCTTGCCGGCCTCTACCGTGCCGACGCTGGCCGGGTCCTCGTGGACGGCACCCACTGCGAATTCCACACCCCTTCGCAGGCCATCGCCGCTGGGGTCGGGATGGTCCACCAGCACTTCAGGCTCGTAGAACCCATGACGGTTGCTGAGAACATCCACCTCGGATGGACGGACACGCCCAGAGTCTGCGCCCGCCGGGTCCTCGCCACGCGGGCCGAACGGCTCATGGAGGAGATCGGGCTCAGCGTCGACCCAATGGCCTACATCTGGCAACTGTCAGTTGGGGAACAGCAACGGGTTGAGATCCTGCGTGTTCTGGCCCGCGGGGCACGCATCCTCATCCTCGACGAGCCGACGGCCGTTCTGACTGCACACGAGACAGTGGACCTGTTCGAAGTCCTGCGGCGCCTTGTCCAGAGCGGCCGGTCCGTGGTGTTCATTAGCCACAAGCTCAGAGAGGTGCTCGACGTCTCCGACCGGGTCACCGTGTTGAGGGACGGCGTCCGCAAGGTCACGCGCGAAGCGGAAGGGGCGACGGTTCGCGAACTGGCGGTGCTGATGACTGGAGAAGCAGGCGAGATCAAGGTGGATCATCGAAAGGTCACCGGCAAGGTGGCGTTGAACGTGTCCGGACTGACGGCCCGCAACGACCGCAATCTCGTGGCAGTCAATGGTGTGGACCTCTCGGTGCGCGAGGGAGAGATCGTCGGAATCGCCGGCGTCTCCGGGAATGGCCAGACGGAACTAGCCGAGGTGCTGGCTGGGATGCGCACGGCTGCGCACGGCAGCATCCATGTCGGTGATCAGGACATCACGAATGCCTCGCCGCGGGAGGTGATCGATCACGGTGTGGGCCACATACCGGAGGACCGGATCGGCATGGGGATGGTGTTGCCCGCCTCCGTAGCGGACAACGCAGTCCTGCGCCACTATCGCCGTGACGAGTTTTCGACCGGGTTGGGCCTCGACCGAACCGCTGTGGCGGTCTTCGCTGAACGCCTCGTAGCATCGGGGCGCGTACGGACTCGTTCCCTCGACGGCACTGTCGGAGAACTTTCGGGTGGCAACCAGCAGCGACTGTTGGCCCATCGTGAGGCCGCCGTCGCCGACCGGGTGATGGTCGTATCGCATCCCACCCGCGGCCTGGACGTGCTTGCTGCCCAGGAGGTTCAGTCCACGCTGATAGATCTGCGTGATGCTGGGTGTGCAATCTTGCTCATCTCCGATGACCTTGATGAGATTCTTTTGATGAGCGACCGGATTGCCGTGATGTACGAGGGCGAGGTTGTGGGTCTCTTCGACAGTGCGGAGGCCGACAGGGACAGGATCGGCATCCTGATGGGTGGCCAGCAGGACACGGATGGTCGGCCATGAAGGCCTTCCGGCTTGAGCGGCAACTGGACCTTGATCCTCGTCGCGCCACCCTCTGTCGCATCCTAGGTGCGTTAGGTGCGTTGGTATTCAGCGCGCTGTTACTCGTCGCCACTGGGCGCAATCCGGTGTGGATCCTGGGGCAGGCGATCGAAGCCATCTTCAGCCGACAACGGGGGATCGAGGGCGTCGCACTGCGGGCTATACCCATCCTCATGACCGGCCTAGCAGTTGCGCTTTCGTTGCGATTGCGTATCTGGAACATTGGCTCGGACGGCCAGTTCCTAGCGGGAGCCTTCGCTGCGGTGGGTGTCGGCATCAACCTAGATGCACCGGGGTGGGTGGTCTTGTTCGCCATGGCGGCCGCCGGTACGTTGGCGGGCGCGGCGTGGATCGTCATTCCTGCGGTGGCGCGCGCCTACTGGGGTGTCAATGAGATCATCACCACACTCCTGTTGAACTTCGTGGCCATACAGCTGTGTGCCTGGGCCGCCCTGGGTTTCTGGCGGGATGAAGAGGCATTCGCGATCCAGTCCACCGAGTCGATCGAAGATGTCCTTCCGAGGATCCCAGGGACGGAGTCGCTGAGCATCTCGTTGTTTTTCCCGCTGGTCATCGCTGGCGTGCTCTGGTGGGTGTTTCACTCGACGAGGGCTGGTTATGAGATCGACATGATCGGTGGGAATCCGAAGGCGGCAGCATTCGCTGGAATCAATGTCCCCCGGCGGATTGTCGTGGTGATGCTTGTGACCGGTGCCATCGCCGGGCTCGGTGGCATGCTCCAGTTGGCCGGTTCACCCGGTGCACAGCAACTCAACGCCGGTTTTTCTGCCCAGTACGGACTCTCTGGGTTCATCGTTGCCGCTATTGCCACCGGTTCATTCCTCGGCCTGGTCGTTGGAGGTTTCCTGATCGCTGCCATGTTTTTCGCCGGCCTGGTGCTTCAGACTCGGGGACTGTCCGTCTACATCATCTTTGCTCTCTACGGGATCATCCTCATCGGTGTCGCCGTCGGCGAGGTTGCGGCGCGGTTCCGGCTGGTTCGCAACTATTTCTATGAAGCATCTCCGGGGTCGACGTGACCCTCGCACTGGTCGAAGGCGCCCTGCTGAGCCTCATCAAGGTGGCGATACCGGCCAGCACGGTTGTGGTCCTGGCGGCTCTCGGCGTCATGCTCAACGAGCGGGTCGGCGTACTCAACCTCGGTCAGGAGGGCCTGATTGGGATCGGTGCCGTCTATGCGGTGATCGCGGCTACGGAGTGGGGGGTCGCCAGCCCCTGGGTCTCGATGCTGGTGGGGATGATTGCGGCAGCGTTGGCCGGTGCTGTCTTTGCTGTCGTCGTGGTGGTGTTTCGTGCCAACCAGGTTCTGGCAGGTCTCGCCATGGCGATCGGCGGAATCGGATTGTCCAACCAGTTGGGGACGAATCGAAACGGGACGCCGATCACGACCCTGTTTTTGGAACTCAATCCTGGTGACAAGTTCACCTCTAATGCGGTCCTGGAAACCTTCTTGTTCCATGACCCCGTCGTGTACATCGCCTATATCGTCCTGCCAACTTCGCTTTGGTTCCTTCTGTTCCGGACACGGCATGGGATGAACATGCGGGCGGCCGGCGAGAATCCTGCTGCAGCCGATGCCGCAGGGGTCAGCGTCCTGTGGGCGCGGTTTGGGTACACGGTGGCGGGAGCCGCACTAGCCGGTGCTGGCGGTGCGTACATGGTCCTGACATTCACGCCCATGTGGGCACCTGACATTGCCCGTGGTCGAGGGTGGGTTGCGCTGGCGGTCGTGATCTTTGGCGCCTGGCGGCCCTTCAGGGTCGTCGCCGGGGCTCTGTTGTACGGAGCCATGATCTCGCTGGGGATGACGGCACAGGCCAGAAACTGGAACCTTCCATTTCTCGGTGCGAGGGATCTGAGCTTCTTCCTGTCCATGATCCCCTACCTGGTCACGATCATGGCGATCCTCATCCCGGCCGGTGCAGTCAGGTTCGGCCGTCGAATCCGGTCCACCGGCGCTCCCGGTGGTCTTGCAATTCCCTATTCGCGTGAGGAACGCTGAGGGGTTACAGTCAGGCTCGACAAACCTCCAGGAGCGCCGCGTGACCACCGAAACAACCTTCCTCATTGAGGGAGGCATCGTGTTGCCGCTCGAGGGACGCAGGGTCAGTTACGACCCTGGGTCAGTCCTAGTGATAGACGGTGTGATCGCTGCAGTAGGCACCGTCGATGATGTGGCGAGCCACCCTGCCGCTGTAGCGGCAACGGTCGTTGACGCAGCAAGCCATGTCGTCATGCCCGGCATGCACAACTGCCACCTCCACTCGGGCCTTCTCCGGGGCACGGCGGAGTCCATGGCCCTGTGGGAATGGCTCGAGAACCACGTGGACCCTGCCCATCGGGCGCTCACGCCCGAGATCGCCAGGGCAGCTTCGTACATGGCGTATACGGAGGGACTACGTGGTGGAACGACGTCAGTGCTTGACATGTGGCGTTTTATGGAGGGGTCAGCCGAGGCAGCCGAAGAGGTCGGGATCCGCGCCACGCTGGCCCCGTACACCGCTGACCTCTACGACTACTTTGAGACCCTCGAGAGCAACCGTCGCCTGCTTGAGACTCATCGCAGGGCTGCGAACGGGCTGGTGCAGTCATGGGTCGGACTGGAACACATCTTCTATTGCTCTCCGGAGATGTTTAGAGGCGCTGCGGCGCTGGCTGATGAGTTCGACACCGGGATCCACACCCATTCGTCCGAGTCGATTTGGGAAGTACAGGAGTGTCTTCGCCAGTTCGGACGGCGACCGATCGAGGAGTTTCACAACCGCGGCATCCTTGGTGAGCGGACGGTGGTCGCCCACGGCGTGTGGCTCGACGACCGGGAGGTGCAGCTCATGGTCCAGACAGGAAGCGCTGTCACACACTGCCCTTGTTCAAATATGAAGCTCTCGTCGGGACCGGCACGCATCGGCTTCTATCGAGACCAGGGCATGACAGTTGCGCTAGGCACCGACGGCGAAAAGGAGAACAACAACTTGGACATGCTTGAGGAGATGAAGTTCGCGTCGCTTCTCCAGAAGGTCAGCACCCTCGACCCGACTGTCGGGGATCCGTGGGAAATCCTCGACATGGGTACCCGTGCCGGTGCGGTGGCGCTCGGCCTCGACGACGTGACGGGAACGCTGGAGGAAGGCAAGGACGCCGACATCGTGATGGTGGATATCGGTGGCCTGCACTTTGTGCCAGTCCTCCACGGTCGAGACTTCAACGCGCCGGCCCACCTCGTGTTCACGGCCAGCTCACACGACGTCTCCGATGTTTGGGTCCAAGGGAACCACCTCGTCGAAGAGGGAGAGGTCAGATCGGTCGACGTCACAGCGATAGCCGAGCAGTCACAGGCTGCGGCAGAGGAACTCTTTGCTCGCCGAGCCGCCCTACAGGGCCGTACTCCCAGCCCTGCCACGGATCTCCAGAAGGGTGGTTAGCCGGGCCGGGGTGCCAAGGGCCGTAGGGATGTCGGCAGGCTGTTTCATAGACGGAGAGTGGATGGCAATTGCTGCGACGTTCGAAGTGACCGACCCGGCTAACGGCGACGTCGTGGGTGTTGCCGCAGATGCCGGACCGGAGGTGGCCTCGGCGGCAATAGGTGCCGCCCACCGTGCCTTCGGGGAGTGGGCCGATCGCACGGCTCAGGATCGGGCGGAGGTAATCCGGCGCATCTCTGCCGAACTGCTCGCTGGCCTCGACCACATTGCTGACATCATTGTCTCCGAACAGGGCAAATCCCGTGCCCAGGCCGTGTTCGAGGTGAGGTATGCGACCCAGTGGCTCGACTGGTTCGCAGAGGAGGGTCGTCGTTCCTACGGCGAGGTCATACCCACCCACATCCCCGGTAAGCGTCTCGTCGTCCAGCAGAAACCCCTCGGCGTCGCGGTCGCCATCACGCCATGGAACTTCCCGGTAGCCATGATTGCCCGCAAACTCGCCCCGGCGTTGGCTGCTGGCTGCACGATCGTTGTCAAACCCGCGGAGCAGACGCCCCTGTCAGCGGTTGCCCTGTTTGAGGCTATTGACCGTGCCGGGGTGCCGGCAGGCGTCTGCAACCTCGTGACCTCTTCTAATCCTGAACCCCTAGCAGCACCGCTGCTCGAGGATCCCAGGGTTCGCAAGATCACCTTCACGGGCTCCACTGAGGTCGGAAAGCTCTTAGTGAGGGCATCTGCCACCAACCTCGCTCGTGTGTCATTGGAACTCGGCGGACAGGCACCGTTCATCGTGTTCGACGATGCCGACCTGGATGCTGCCGTCGAAGGCGTGCTGATGTCGAAGTTCCAGGTCAACGGCCAGTCCTGCCTCTGCGCCAACCGGATCTTCGTCCAAGACTCGGTCGCCCACTACTTCACTGCTCGCCTCACCGAGGCAGTGTCGAAGCTCAAGGTCGGACCCGGCGACGAAGAAGGCGTCGACGTCGGTCCTCTTATCGACGGCGCCGGCTTCGAGAAGGTCAATGCCCACGTTGTCGATGCGGTGGACAGGGGAGCCACAGTAGAGACCGGCGGAGGTCGAATGGAGGCCTATCCAGATGGGTATTTCTTCGAACCAACCGTCATGTCCGGTTGCACAGACGAGATGCTGTGTGCCAGCGATGAGACCTTCGGACCGGTGGCACCCGTGCTGACGTTCCAGACCGAAGCAGAGGTGATCGCGCGCGCCAACGACACCCGCTACGGATTGGCTGCGTACATCTACACCAGGGACCTCGGTCGGGCGATGAGGGCATCAGAGAAGCTGGAGTTCGGCATGGTGGGAGTGAACGATTCCATGCCGGCCTCACCGACGGCACCGTTTGGTGGGTTCAAGGAGTCGGGGCTTGGCCGCGAGGGTGGTCACGATGGCCTGGAAGCTTTTCTTGAGAAGAAGCTTGTTTCGTTCGTGTGGTGAGCATCGGGGCGTAGTCAGCCGGGACTCTGGTCCTCCATGAGGCCGAGGTCCTGGGGCGGTACCCCGGTAATCAAGATGTCTTCGAGTCGTTCCACATAGCGGACGAATCGGTACTTGTCCTCGATGCCGTCAGTGCGTCGGGGCTCCACCCGTGAGTGGCCGGGTTCGGTGCGAACGTTGAGAAAGCTGCACAGGTTGCGGGAGAAGGCCAACTCGATCTCGGTGTCGAACTGTTCCTGCGTGGAGATGTCGACGGTGTAGGGCACGCCGCATGACGCCGCGATCGAAGCCAGGTTGGCCCTGCCTGCCGTGGCGGTCACACGTCGTCCCGAATCTCCCCAACCGATGGACTCGTAGACGCCGTTGTCGACCACGAACACTACGAGGTTGTCGGGAGCGTGTTGCCCCATGGCGACGAGTTGTCCCAACTCCATTAGTACCGAACCATCACCGTCCAGGCAGACCACCTTACGATGTGGGAGGGTCAAGGCCAGACCCAACGCTAGGCCGATTACATCACCCATCTGCCCGAGGTGCCCGGTCCGTGGGTGTTCGTTGGTGTGATGGGCCCACTCGAAGGAAACAGCACCGATGTAGGTGGACATGACCAGGCAGCCGTCCGGCAGTGCTGTCGCAAGCTGTGCGAGCCAGTCGCTGCGGCCGAGAGGCATTAACGACCACCTCCGTCATCCCACACACAGTTGCCTGAGATGAGCACAGCGGCCGGGTGCAGCTGTGCCTCCGAGGTGTGGTGGGCTCGTACTATTGCCTGGCGCAGCTCGTCAACCCGTCGGACGACGAGGTACTTGATGCGCAGCGCCTGAAGGAGGGGCTCAGCCACGATGCCATGGGGGATCCCCCAGTGCTCCGTCTCGCCGACATCGCCCCGGTACGAACAGAGGAGCGTGACCGGAATGCCCGCCCCGAGTGAGATTCGGGCTATGTACTCCGAGGCCACTCGCAGGCCGCTGTTCTCCATGATGAGCGCTGATTTGCTGCCACCGAGCCATGCACCGGCGCACATCGAAAAGCCCACGCCCTCATTGCACACAGGAGCGTATTGGAATTTGTCGTTGCCCTCGACCAGCTCGTGGACGTTGCGCTGCCAACCGTCGGGCAGTCCAGAGACGAAGTTGATCCCGGCATCCTCGAGACCACGGACAGCCTCCTCGGCAGCATGTTGCAACACGTCCCAGTTTCTCCCAGTAGGGGTCTGACTCTTGCCAGCGGATGGTATCCATCACCCGAGGCGAAGGTCGAATCCGCTACTGCGTCTACTCGAGGACGGGACTATCCTCCGGCAATCAGGTCTATGTCCGAATTCTTGCTCGGAAGCACCCCACAGGGGCCGAGCATGAGCGCCTTGCTGTGATTGACCGTTCCCACTTGGTCGGGGTTGCCCTCGGGATGGAACCGGCGGACTGCGTTCTTCGCGGTGGTCGGGTCGTCGGTGTCGATACCCGCGAGACGTTTACCGCGGACGTCGTCATCGCCGGTGGTCGTGTAGCAGCTCTAGCGCGAACAGGGAACTACCGGATCGACGAGATGACCGAGGTCATCGACTTAGACGGCCGCCATGTCTGTCCCGGGCTGATCGATCCGCACATGCATATCGAGAGCTCAAATCTCACGGTCGGAGAACTCGCCCGCGCCATTGTGCCGAGGGGAGTGCTCGTGCTCATTGCCGATCCCCACGAGATTGCCAACGTGCTCGGAATGGCGGGTATCGAGTTCCTGCTCGGGCAGGCGTTCGGGCTGCCCCTCGATGTCCTGCTGCGAGTACCGGGACGTGTTCCGGCCCTTCCTGCGCACCTCGAAACCTCCGGGTATGAAGTGGACCTAGAGGCCACGTTGGCCCTGTTGGACCGTTCCGATGCCGTCTGCATCGGTGGCGATATCAATCCAGCACTTCTGCTGAAGGCTGACGCCGGCCAACTCGCCAGGATTGAGGCCGCCATCGAACGGGGTAAGACGGTCGGCGGGCAACTACCCGGCTTCACTGGCCCGGAACTCGATGCCTCGGTGGCCTGTGGCCTGGAAGACACACATGTCGCCGAGTCGGTCGATGAGGTCATCGAACAACTGCGACGTGGCCTGCGGGTCCTCCTGACTCCGAGGATCGACCGCCTTTCCGCTGCCGACTGGCCCGAACTGGCTGCCACATTGCACCGACAGGGGATCGATACGCGTCACTTGGTCCTGTGCACCGACGACGTCCACCCCAACCTGCTCCGCCGCGAGGGTCACCTCGACCATCGTGTCCGCCTCGCCATTGAGTCGGGATTCGCACCCATCGAGGCTGTCCAAATGGCGACACAGAACAGCGCGGAGCTCATGCGCCTAGACAGGGACCGGGGCAGCGTGAATCCGGGGAAGCTGGCCGATCTAGTGGTGGTCGATGATCTCCGGTCGTTCGATGTGTCGATGGTCCTCCATCACGGACAGGTAGTGGTCCGCGACCGCCGCCTAAGCGTCGAAATTGAAACCGCCAGCTCTCCCGGATGGGTAATGGACACGGTTCGCCTTCCGGGTGAGGTCACAGCGGACAACCTCGCCGTGCAGGTCGATTTTGACGGCCCGGTGAGTGTCAACGTGGTCGAGTTTGGTGGCCCCAAGACCCTTCGTCGGGCTGATCTGGTAGCCGTCGGTGGAGTCGTGCAACCCGACAGCGTTCAGGACGTTGCGGGTCTCGCCGTCCTGGAGCGCCACAAGGGAACCGGAGCAGTCGGTCGTGGGTTTGTTGTAGGACTCGGCATCAAGGGAGGGGCCGTTGCATCCACCGTGAACCACGATTCCCACAACATCTTCGTCGTCGGTGACAATCATCGGGCCATGGCAGTGGCCGTCAATGCGTTGGCCGGAGTTGGTGGTGGATACTGCGCGGTCGTGGGCACTGAGGTTCGGGCGCTAGTGCCGCTGCCCATAGCCGGACTCCTGTCCGAAGAACCCCTGGAAGCCCTCGCCGACGCTGTCAACGCTGTCGAGCGGGTGCTCCTCGATGACCTCGGTTGCAGCATCACCTCCCACCCGCTGTACGCACTCAACTTCCTCTGCCTTCCGAACATCCCTGAAGTGGGCATGACCGATCAGGGCATCATCGCGACCGCTGCGCTGAGCATTGTGCCCACGGTTGTTGAGTCGGCCTCCGGCTAGCACTTCAGTTCACCCAGGCCCCCTGTACCCGATTCGTGCTCTAGCCTCCAGCCATTGGCGTTGCCAGGGCGACCTGTATGCGTTTTGCCCCTGTGACGTCCCGGTCGATGCAGCCGACGCTGGGGAGGTGCTCACCGTCAATGAAGATCATGCAGCGCGAGTCGACCCAGCCGTAGTCGTTGATCAACCACTCGCGGAGATCCTCGCCCTGGATCTCGATCAGCCGTTCCATGATCGACCGGATCGTAACGTTCGGTGAATCGAACTCGAGGCGGAGCTCACGGCACCCGATGCGCCTCCTCAACGTTCCGAAGAATGAGATATCCGTGATGGTGCCGGCCTGAGTGCCTATGGTCATTTCGACGAGATGTGGACCGGCGGGAAGATTCCGACCCTCAGCGTTGTCAGTCGGAGCAGTAGCCCACCTGGTAGGAGCAGGGCGAATGAGATTGTCGCCACCGCCGTTCGAGTTCCTGGTGCTGCCGCGCCGATGAAGGCCAGTAGGGCAGGTAGGGCCGTTCCGAGTACCGTAACAATCCCGAGGAAGACTCCCCGATGGGGTCCCCGCAGCAGGCTGTCCAAACTCTGCCGCTTGCCTGGTTTGTCATGGTGGGTTGAAAGGTGAGCGACCACCGAGATCAGCAGGCCGGTCGTCAGCCCACCGAGGAGGAGCATCTGTCCACCGCTAATTGGCTCGTCGTGGATGACCTCGAGCATCATCACCGTCGCCACAGACATGGCGGCGGACGACAGGAGGAATTGGATGGGTATAGCGGGCGAGTTCCAGTAGGGGATCGATCGGGACCTGGCTAGTACAGCCCCCGCATAGGTCATGACGACGATGGCAGCGATCCCGGCGAGGATCTCCAGAGCCAGGCCCGTAGTGTCGCTTCCATCGGGTTCCCAACCCAGCCCGTTGAACGGCTGTGAGCCACCGAGAGTCAGTGTCGGGAGCACGAGCAGGCCGGCCACCGTCAGGAATACGAGGTCAGACCATGCGCCCCAGCTGATCCAACTCGTGCGAATATTCGTGAAGGCCCTCCAGAACTGTAGTGGCCGTCCCAGGTCGGCGACCAGGATCAGGCCACCGATGGCAATCGCCACGAAACTGACAATGTCGACCATCGGTATGCCGAGCCAGTGGCCGAGTTCCTCCGTCAGGTTGAGGATCCGTCCAGCCAGAAACACGCCGCCGCCCAGCCCCATGAGCGTAAACCAAGAGGCATGGTTGAGGTCCCAGACCCTCTGGGTGCGCGCCTCAAGGTTGAACTGGTCCATGAAGGTGTTCTGAGGGACGGATACCTCGGCACGGTTCTTTGACAGGTCCACGATGCTCATGGCAGCCCCACGTACGTGGTCTTAGGGTTGGTCTTGGCATCCGGTCTCAGGACTTCACAGGGTCCCTTCTCTGCCGAATAGCGGCTGACGTTGCTCTCTGCTTCGTCGAGGTCTCCGAAAATCCGGCACTCGGCAGGACAAGTAACGACACATGCTGGTGTGGCGAGCGGATGGACACCGACCTCGAGACCATGCTCGATTCCGTAGTCGATGCGGTGTGCGCAGTAGGTGCACTTGGAGATTGCACCGGGGACGTGTTTTTCGTGTGCATAGCGTTCCGGGACGCTTTCCTGCGGCGTGGCCGAGGCCACCGGTGGCGAAACGGTGCCGCTGTTCTCAAAGAAGTTAATAGCACCGTAGGGGCAGGCCGCCATGCAGGCCCGCGACCCTATGCAGATGTTCTCGTCGGCGATCACAATGCCGTCGTCGCGGCGCGTGATTGCTCCCGATGGGCAGGCGGTCACACAAGGAGCGTCTTCGCAGTGGTTGCACAACGTCGGCAGGTAGTTGAGTGTGGAGTCTGGAAAGACGCCGGACTCCCATTCGATGACCGGGGCGTACCAAGCGTCATAGGGTGACTGGTTCTCGGTTTTGCAGGCAACTGTGCAGGCTTGGCACCCGACGCAGCGTCCGACATCTATCACCATCCCCCAACGGGTCACGTCGCACCCCCCTGGTCCGGAACTTTGCGCACGTCGGCCGCTATGCACGAATCGAGTGCACCCGAGACGAAGTCAATGTGGTCGACGTCAATGTTCAACAGGGCGTTGAAGTTGACCTCGTTGCTGTCGCTGCCCCTGGTCCAACCGCCACCGCAACCCTGGGTGGCTAGCACCTCGGGGTGAACCAGTTGGGTGACTCGGGCAGTTGCCGTCTGACGGCGACCCTTTGCAGTTTCGATCTCGACCCGGTCGCCGTCGGCGATACCTCGGTTCTCGGCAGTCTGAGGGTGGATCCAAACGGACCGCAGGTCGTTGTGATGGTTGGAGAGGCTGCGCAGGATTGGATTCTTGTGCGTGTGGGAGAGAGCGTGGTTGGGGACCTTCATGTTGGTGACGAACAGGTCGTAGGGAGCGGTCCGTTCGTAGGCTGGCCCGGGCTTCCAGTCGGGGACCGCCTGGTAGTCCTCAGTCTCCCAGGGGATGCCAAGTTCGTCGACCTTGCTCTCCAGGTCGGCCTTCGCCCGAAGCATGAACTCGAAGTAGACCTGTGCCCGTGCCTCAAAGAACGGGCGGGGATACTTCTCCTGGATCGTCTTGTCGTCAGTCCACAATCCGTCCTCCAGATGCCAGTCAAGGCCCTTGTCTGGCCCGAAGGTGTTCTTCAACCATCGGTCGCAGATCTCGAAGTACGAATAGTGGGCGTCTGGGTTGAGCCGGTACTCCTCTTTGAGTTTGGCAATGATGTTGAACGCCTCGAAAACATCGCCGAGGGTGCCGCTACGGCGTGATAGCTCAAGGTAGATCTGCATCGCATCGACGTACGGTTCGCCCGCTACCGGACCCTCCATGGGTGGCGAGACCACCGGCTTGGATCCGTACACAGCGTGTCGGCCGTCACCCGCAGCGAGGTGCTGGTAGACGAAGGGAGTTAACCGCTCGAGGTAGTGCAGGTCGGGGAGGACGATGTCAGCCATTTCGGTCGTCTCCTCGAATCGTCTGCTGATCGAGACGATGAAGGGGATCCGCTTGAGGAAGCGTTCGACGACCTCGGGAGGACCCGATGTCTTCATCATGTTGTTCTGGAAGTTGATCATCATCGACGGGAATGGTGGTGCCCCGAAGAGATCTGGTTCCTCGGAGTTCAGCAGGGAGAAGACCGTTCCATATGGGGCACATGGCATCAGTTCGAACATCTCGGTGGTCTGAGGGGCGCGGGCCTTGCGCGGCGGGTAGAGGCCTCCCACGCGTCCGCCGCCGATGAATCCCTGCGAGATGAGTCCTTCCGGGCTGGCAGTCGCCGTATAAGTTCGGTCCTTCACCTTCCCCATCAGGCCCCAAGGGTCACCGAGCAGGCCGCCCGGCACGTCCAGTGCCCCGATGAGCGTCGGCAGCAGGATGATCGCGAGGCCGTTGAGCATTGAGTGCTTGTGGGCTGAGAGTCCCCGGTACCAGATGGTGGTAGCCGGTCGGTAGGGGAGATCCACGCCGTCGATCTGGATTGTCTCTCCTATGCAGGCAGCCTCTCCGAATTCCCGGGCCAGTCGTCGAACGGTTTCGGCCGGGACAGTGGTGATGGACTCGACATACTCCGGTGTGTAGGTGCGGACGTGGTCCTTGAGCAACTGGAAGCCCGGGCTCACCTCAACACCGTCAACCTCAAAGGTGCCGGTCAGCACGGCATCGGTGGTGCCAGCGTCAAAGGACTGGGCACCGTTATGCCGGTCCCAGACCAGTGGCTTCTCACCGCCGGCTTCACACACGTATCGTCCGTCCGGGCCGACCAGGTAGGCAGCGTTGGTGAAGTTCCTGAGGAAGTCAGCGTCGTAGATGTCGAGTTCATTGATGAGCTGGTCAACCATCCCAAGGATTAGTGCGGCGTCGGTGCCCGGTCGGATGGGGATCCACTCGTCTGAGGTTGAGGCAGCCGAACTACACACCGGGTCGATTGAGATCAACTTGACATCGGACCTGCGCTGGGAGATCTCGTGGGTGGCGTTCATCGTGTCGTAGTGGATGACTGACCCGTACTGTGAACCGAAGTTCAGGATGTAGTTGCTGTACCCGGGGTCGGGTGCGCCCTCGAAGGCGTTCTGATTCATGTAGGCAATGCCGTGCACATTGTTCCCACAGAAGATGGCAGCCGACCATGTCGAGTATCCCGGCATCCCCATTCCTGTAACCCAACTAGCCGACAGGGCTCCCCGGAGGTGGAAGTTGTCGAAGCTGGTGTAGAGGATCTTCTCAGGATCGTCAGCGATCGTGTCGCGAATCCTTTCCGCGATCGTGTCGAGCGCCTCATCCCAGCTAATTTGAACCCACTGAGGGTCTTCACCGATCCCTCGCTTGGGGTTAGTCCGCTTGAGCGGGGTCGTAATCCGATCCGGGTCAGTCAGACCTTCGAAGCCGGAGTCACCCTTGGCACATGTCCGGCCATGGTTGTGGGGATTGGCTGGATCTCCCAGGATCTTGTCGACCACCTCGTCATCGTTGACGTGGGCGAGGATTCCGCAACGGTTCATGCAGATAGAGCATGAGGTGCGGACCCAGTCCTCCCCGTAAGCGGTTCCCGAACGGACTCCCAGAACCGGTTCCATTGAAAATAGACCTTTCTCAAATATGAGTTCTTTAGTGTCAGTCTGAATTTTGGTGGCCGTCAGCCGTGTGAGACGGGCAGGCAACAGCGTATTCAAACAGGTAATAGCAGGTTCAGACTCTTTGAGCATGATCGGCCTGCCTCGCCCCATTCGCAGTTAGCTTTGCCGGTGGAGCACCCCCCAGATCCGGTTTGGCGACAGAGGGGTCGTGAGATCTGTCCAGTCGACTTCGGGCAGGGCGGCACAGACGGCGTTGACAATCGCCGCATACGAGCCGTTCGTACCCCCCTCGCCCATACCCTTCATCCCACCAGGCGTGAAGGGGCTCGGGATCTCGAGGTGTTCGATACGTATCTCCGGCATCGACGCGCTGATAGGCACGTGATAGTCAAGCAGCGTTGATGACAACGGTTGCCCCTGGTCGTCGTGGACAACCTCCTCCAATAGCGCAGCGCCCAGACCTTGGGCGACGCCACCATGGATCTGGCCTTCGACGATCATGGGGTTTACGATTGTCCCACAATCGTGCACGACCACGTATTCCTCGACTTCGACCACTCCGGTGTGCGTGTCTACGGCAACACGGCAAGCATGTGTTGCATAGGAGAAGGTTGCACTAGCTGGCTCGTAGCAGAACGATTCCACCAGGCCGGGATTACTACCCTCCGGAAGTCGAAACCCCTGCCACGCTCTCCGGGCGACATCGGCAATAGTCACACCGACGTGGGTGCCGGCCACTGTGGCCCGACCTCCAACCAACTCAATATCTGCAGGGTTGGCTTCGAGCATCTCGGCGGCGACCCTCCTGATGCTCTCAGCCAGACGTTGGGAAGCGACAACCGCTGCCCCGCCACCAACAGCGATCGACCGAGAGGCGGCTGTCCCATAGGCTGAATAAGGGGTGGTGTCGGTATCGCCGTGTGTCAGTTCGATGGAGTTGGGATCGATGCCGAGCTCGTCGGCTACCAACTGCGGAATGGTGGTCTCGAGTCCCTGGCCGTGGGGTGAGACCCCTGTTGCGACCCGGACGGATCCATCGGGTTCGACGCGAATGGTTGCGCTCTCAAAACCTCCAATCTGTATCCCAATCGCTTCATTGGCGTCGCTGGGCCCGATTCCCGCCATCTGAACGTAGCTGCAGTAGCCGATGCCACGCACCCGGTCGTCGTCGGGAGGATCCGGAGCCCCCGTGATCAACTCACTCGCCCGTCGCAGTGCTGCCGGGTAGTCGCCGTTGTCGAACTTCATCAGCGTTCTCATCTGGTACGGCAACTCGTCAGCGGAGATCATGTTCATCTCCCTGAGCTCTACTGGGTCGATGTCGAGCTCTCGGGCAACGAGGTCAACGGCACGTTCTCTGATCAAGGCGGCTTGAGTCTGACCAAAGCCACGGTAGGCGCCTGTGGACATCGTGGTAGTTGCCACAAGTCGGCCGACGCCGCGCACAGATTCCCACCGGTAGGGGCCCGGTACGAGGCCGAAGGTGGTGAACAGCGGTCCTCCTCCAAAGACGGCCAGTCGGGCACCGACATTTCGACGACCGTCGACTCGAAGACCCTTGAGGGTGCCATCGTTGTCAAAGGCCACGGCGACTTCGTGGATATCGTCCCGTGCATGGGTCGTGGTGAGCAGTGACTCGAATCGGTCCTCGATCCACTTCACAGGGCGGTTCAGTTCCAGTGCAGCGATCATGACCATGAGTTCGTCTTCGTAGACGTGGTCTTTGAGACCGAAAGCACCCCCCACATCGGGCGCTATCACCCGGACATCGTTCTGCCGTAGGCCCAGCACCTCGCAGACCGAATCACGGACACCGTGTGGTGTCTGGGTTGACGTGTGAATTGTGAGTTTCCCTCGAGGGCCCGGAATCGCCACGATGCCCCTGCCCTCGAGGGACAGCCCGTGGACCCGGCCGATCCGCAACGTGGTCCTGAGTACCCGGTCTGCTGCAGCGAAGACCATATCGTCGTGTTTGGCGGTGTCTCCTACCTCGAAGGTGGCGATGACGTTGGTTCCAGACTCTGGGTAAAGCAGGGGTGCATCGGGGGCCATGGCCTGGTCGATATCGACAACAGGGCCGAGTTGGTCGATGGTGAGATCCACTGCTTCGGCAGTATCCTCTGCCAGGTAGCGAGAGCCGGCAACGGCCACGCCTATCGGCTGACCTACGTAGCGGAGATGCTCATCAACGACGGGCGTTGAGAACTGTTCCTGGTTGCCGACTCTCCAGAGCACCGGCAACTCGGCGTGAATGTGGGTCCTGAGCCGTTCGGGACCGAATACGGATGCGCCCTCCTCCAGTGGTTGAGTGTCGAATGAAGTAAGAAGCCCATGAGCGACAGGGCTTCTTACAATTGCTGCGTGGAGCATGTTGGGGTGTTCGATGTCGTCGACGTAGCAGCCTGTCCCGTGTAGGGGCCCGTAGTCGTTAACCTTTGGGACCCGCTGGCCAACGTGGCGTGGTCTCATCTGCCGCTGTCCGGGTTGTTGCTACCTGGTTCGCCATCGACTGTCTCCCAAGCTGCGTCGATGGCAGCACGGATGTTCACATAGCCCGTGCACCGGCAGAGGTGGCCATCTAGTACCTGCCTCTTCACAGTTGCAGCGTCTATTCCAGAACGACCCGCTGCCACCAACGACATGACGATGCCCGGCGTGCAAAACCCACACTGGAGGCCATGTTGCTCGTGGAGAGCCACCTGGGTGACATGCTCGATGCAGCCGTCTGCCACGCCTTCGACTGTCTCGACTGTCGATCCGTCTACCTGTACGGCCAGCATGAGACAGGATCGCTGGGGGCGGCCATCGATGATGACTGTGCATGCCCCGCACACTCCTTGCTCACAGCCCACGTGAGTACCAGTGAGTTTGAGTTGGTGGCGGATCAGGTCCGACAGGAGCATGCGTGACTCCACGGTCACCTCAGCCTCATCACCGTTAACTATTAGTCGAATCCTGTGTTTCTTCATGACAGAGAAACGAGTGCACGCCCAACCAGGGTTGCAGCGACCTGGCGGCGATACTCGCTGGATGCATACGCGTCGGCTCGGGGGTCAATCTCTTCTCGCACCAACTCAGTTGCTGCCAGGAAAGAATCGGTGTCCGGAATGGCGCCCCGTAAGGCGGTCTCTGCCGACGCCATCCGCATTGGACGACCGGCCACGCCGAACAGGGTGATGCTCGGGTTGGAGATGACACCATCAGCTATTGCATACCCGACGACGGCACCAACCATGGCGAAGTCGCCTGGGCGCTTCGCGACCTCGAGCACAGCAACCGGTCCGGGGTGAGCTGGGAAGCACACCGAAATGAGCAACTCGTCTGGTTCGCGCACGGTCATCATCGGACCGGTGAAGAAGTCGTCTGCGCTGACGGTTCGCTCACCACGGATCTTGCTTTGCAGGACAATGTCCCCGTCGAGGGCCACCAACAGGGCGGGAAGTTCGGCGGCTGGGTCGGCATGTGCCACTGAGCCCCCGATGGTTGTGCGGGAGCGGATCTGCGGGTGAGCGATCTGGCGCAGTGCATTGTGGAGGCCGGGAACCAGGTGGATGTCGGGATGTTCTTCAACCTCAAGGACATTGGCCATCGCACCTGCCCGTAAGCCCTTCTCACAGATCTCGAACCTAGCTAGCTCAGTGACGCGACGGAGATCGATGACCAGCTCAGGTCGGGCCAACCGGAGGTTCAGGATCGGCACGAGGCTCTGTCCCCCTGCAACGATGACAGCGTCATCCCCAACTTGAGTCAGGAGGTCGAGGGCTCCATCGAGGGTCTCCGGGGCGACGTAGTCGAACGGTTGTGGTTTCATGCGGGTAACGGCTCCGCCGGGTGGGTTTGATGAATTTTGGTGGGTTCTTCGGTTGCGACGGCAGCCGCAGCACGCACTGTTGTAGTCGCCCGCCGAACATCTCTGGCCATGAGGACAATGGTAGATCGTTGACGGCGGCGCTGAAGCCGCCATCACTCTTGGTAAGTTGCCGAACCGTAGCGAACCGGTCAGTGACACCACCCGTTCTTCGACCGGTGTGTGCCAGAGCACCCCGGGCGGTTGCTACTCGAGTGTGGCGTACTGGGTGGTTTTGCCCGTTGCCCCGCCCCTGACCTGTTCGGCGGCCTCAGACAGGTCAGCCAGGAACTCGTTGACGGCCTTGGTGTTGCCGGCGCTGACCGTCATGTGCAGGCTCGGAGGTGGGCCCTGTCGGTCAAGGTGCCAGCCACGGTCGGCCATGGCCTCGCCCAGGGCGAAGAGGTCGATTCGTCTGGTCTCGTCCTCAATCTCTGGTTCGGCAGATATGGCCAACAGGTGGTGTACCGGATTACCGAGAATTCTCAGCCCGTCGATGGCCCGGATCCCGCTGCGGATGGTGTCGGCCGTATCGAGCGTGGTGCGAACCAGGCGCCGGTAGCCGTCGACGCCCAGGTACTGCAGCACCGCCCAGGCTGCAGCCATCGGCAGTCCCGAGCGGGTGCCCTGCATGTTGGGGGTGATGTAGCGGCCGGCCAGCCACCCGTCGAAGTCGAAGGTCTGGTAGCGGCGCAGTTCACGGGAGCGGTGCAGGATCACAGAGACCCCCTTGGGCGCGTAGCCCAGCTTGTGCAGGTCCGCCGATATCGAGGTCACGCCTTCGACCCTGAAGTCCCATGGCTGTGTCGTACGGCCCTCCATCTCGGCGAAGGGAAGGACGAAACCGCCCATGCAGGCGTCGACGTGGCAACTGGCGCCGACCTCGGCGGCCATGGCAGCCACCTCCGGTACCGGGTCGACCGTGCCCTGGGGGTACTGCGGCGCCGATGCCACGACCAGCGCCGTGTCCGGTCCGACGGCGTCGGCCATGGCGTCTAGGTCGGTGGTCCATTCATCGGTCACCGGCACGGTCCTCGTGCGCAGGCCGAACATGTGGGCGCCCTTGTGGAATGCGGCGTGGGCGCTTGTCGGAAGTACCAGCTCGGGTTCGGTCACCCCGCGCTCGGCCAGAGCCCTGTCGCGTGCAGCCAGGACAGCACAGAGGATGCTCTCCGTGCCCCCGCTGGTGAGGAAGCCGGCGGCGCGGGAGCCGTTCAGCAGGTCCGACGTCCAGCCACAGATCTCGGACTGGATGGAGCCGAGGGATGGGAAGGCAAGGGTGTTCAGGGCATTCTCGTGGAGGTAGAGGCGGGCGGCCTGCTCGGCGACTGCCCGCACGTCCTCTCCGCCATCGAAGACGAGGCCAAAGGTACGGCCGTCGGCCCACCTGACGTCATCGGACCGCTTTGTCGTCAGGTCGGCCATCACCTCGTCAGCCGGTCGTCCGATCGATGGAAGTGTGGAAGGTGCCTGTGGGTCGGTCACGTGGGTGACCCTAGGTGTTGTCGTCGGGGAGCGTGTCGTCCAGGTCCGCTCCTCGTGCAGGTGGAGGACGCTAGCCGAAGGTGGCCGAACCGGTGAGGACCAGTGCGTTCTCGGAGGAGACCTCGAATGCGGTGACACCACCTGATCCCGTCGACGCCGAGACCAGGAGGTCCTGACCGGGAAGGACCGGTCCTGTCAGCCTGGCCTCCAGGTCGAGCAGGTCGACAGGATGTGCGTCAACGGCGCCAGCGAGGGCCCGTGCCGAGATTCCAAGGGTTGCCAGGCCGTGCAGGATCGGACGCTCGAACCCCATCTTTCCGGCCACCTCGGGGTCGACGTGCACTGGGTGCCTGTCACCGGTGAGCCTGTAGAGCAGGGCAGCATCGGCATCGGTCGGGAGCGTCGTGCTCCATGTGGGTTCGAGCGGGACCGACTGCGGAGTCGACGGACCACGCTCGCCGCCCCAGTTGCCGATACCGGGGAGCATGATCACATATCCGGCTGTGAAGGCCTCTGCTGCCACCTCGATTCCGACAACCGAGATCCTGCCCTTGTCCCACACGTCGGTCACCCGTGCTGTCATCTCCACTCTCCCCGGCCTCAGCCTGTCGTGGAGCGTGAGGGTCTGTCCGGCATGGAGGGAGTTCACCCGGTCGTACACACCCAACCCGCCAGCAGCCTCAACCGCCCACAACCCCAGTGCACATCCGTAGGTTGGGAGAACCCTGAGATTCCTTTCAAAGACCATGTCCAGGTCAGCTGTGCCGGCGCCGACGGCGAGCGCGTACAGGATGGCGTCGCGGTCGTCAAAGGTTGCGACATGCGCGCCGAGGTCGTACCCGGCGAGGCCAGCCAAGTCGGTCGACGGCCCGTTCACGACCCCTTCGTCCTGCGCTGTCGTTCAAGGACAACTTCGCGACGTTCGGGGTTGTCCAGCAGATCCATACGCAGGGCCTGCCACCCGGGATCGTCGGCCGTCCGTTCCATGATGGCGCGGCTGAAGCCCTTCGTTGCAGCAACCGCCTCCCGGGTTCCCGCCGCTGCCTTCGAGGCCAGCCTCATCGCCTCGGCAACCGCCCGGCCGGGAGGGGCCAGAGCTTCACCCATCCCGAGAGAGAATGCGGTGGTGCCATCCAGTTCGTCGCCCAGCAGGACGATCCGCCGCCAGGCTCGGTCGCCGATACGTGAATGGAGAAGGGCGAGGGACTCCGGGTTGTAGAGGATCCCGAGGTGTGTGGAAGGCACGCCCACGCGTGCGTCCTCCGACAGCACGACGGCGTCACACGACCAGGCAAGGTCGACCCCTGCCCCGAAGGCGAACCCCTCAACGGCCGCAATGACAGGGAAGGGTGCTTCGGTCAGGGCTCTGGCGGCCAAAGCAACAGCATCGTCAAAGCCCCGGTCCTCCCCTCCACCTGTGAGGTCGTTGAAGTCGGCGCCGGCACTGAAGCCGCCACCGGAACCGCTCAGCACCAGTGCCCGGGTTCCCGAATCGGCCTCGGCAGCGATGACATCGACCAGCGATGTCAACATCTCGAAGTTGAGCGCGTTGGCTGCCTCGGGGCGGTTGAGAATGGCGTGGGTTGCCAGGTCGGAGCGATCGATCCCTACGGTTCCCAGGACCTCTCCCATCAGAACGCATCCTCCTGCAGGCTGGTCATGGCTGCCTGCCCACCGGGAGAGGCCATCTGCCGATGGTCGCCTGCAGGCAGGTCCCGACACCATAGTTGCAGGTCCAGCGCCTCCTCGAGTTGCTCGGCCGTGTCCAGAAGGTCGGCCTCGTGTCCGGCAGCGGCAACCAGTTGAAGCCCTACCGGCATGCCCTCGACCAGCCCCACGGGCACCACCATGGCCGGGTGTCCCGACACGTTGAACGGGGTGGTAAAGGGGAAGGCTCCCCACAGCCTGTCGACCGGCTCCCCGTCCACCTCTGTCGGCCTCTCGCCAAGGCGGAACGCCGGCACCGCCGTGGCGGGCGTGACGATCATGTCGTGTGATTCGAAGACCGCGTCGACGGCGACACCGTGAGCCACCTGGGCGGAGCGTGCCCTCTCCAGGGCGGTGTCGTCCACCGACCTTCCTGCTGTGAGGGTGGCACGTACGTAGTCGGTCAACTGGTCAGGCTCGGTGAGCAGGTCACCGCGTCGCTTGTACTCCTCGGCAATCACTTGGTCGCCGAATCCGGCCATCCACCCTCCCGTCGGAAGGTCCACCTCCTCCACCCGGTGGCCCAGTGCCGACAGGCCGGCGACGGCTGTGGAGAGCACGTCGGCGAGGTCGCGGTCGACCGGGCGCCGTTCGGGGCGGGGACACCAGGCGATCCGACGCCTGACCGGGTGGCCACGCACGACGGACTCATCGGCCAGAACCGAGAAGAGGTGGCGGGCGTCGTCGGTTCGCCAAGCCAGGGGGCCAGGTGAGCAAAACGGTGAGAACGCCCTGAAGCCGTGCTCGTCGGCGCAGCGGTCGGTCGTGGGCTTGAGGCCGACCAGCCCCGTGAACGCCGCTGGAATCCTTATCGAGCCACCCCCGTCGGAGCCGACAGCGAGGGTGCAGGTACCCGATGCGACCGATGCTGCGGCTCCACCGCTGGAACCACCCGGTGTTCGCGCCGTGTCCCACGGGTTGGTCGTGTCAGGGCCGAGGAGGTTTTGGGTCGTAGCCGACTGGCAGAATTCCGGAACGTTCGTCTTGCCGGGGAACACGGCACCTGCTCCACGGAGTCGACGGACGACGCCTGAGTCGACCTCGGCGACATCGCCGACGTGCCGGAGCGATCCGAGCGTTGTCGGGTACCCGGCAAGGTGGAATGCGTCCTTCACCGAGACGGGCACCCCGGCCAGGGGTCCAGCGTCGCCGACCCGGTATGCCTCTGCTGCAGCCTCGGCCTGCTGTCGTGCCAGGTCGGCCGTTGACTGGACGTAGGCGTGGACCTCGTCATCGACATCCCCGATGCGGGAAAGCGATGACTCCAGCAGTTCGACAGGCGAGAGGGTCCCGGCCCGGAACGCACCAACGAGGTCTGCGACAGACCACCGCAGCGGATCGGCGGTCAGGTCAGGCATGGGGGCCTGCGCCACCCGAGACGCCGTAGACCTCGCCCGTTATGTAACCGGCCCTGTCCGACAGCAGGAACGCTGCCAGGTCGGCCACATCCTCGGGCCGGCCGACCCGACCCACGAGCGAGCGACTCTGCGCGTATCCGTCGAAGAACTCATCGGGGTAGATGCGCCTCAGGAAGTCGTTGTAGATGAGGCCCGGAGCAATGGCGTTCACGCGGATCCCGTGGCGTCCGTTCTCGGCCGCGGCCACCCGCGTTAGGGCCAGGACCCCCGCCTTGGCTGCGGAATAGGCCGCACCGTGCTCATCGGTGGTCTCCCATGCGGCGATGGAAGCGATGTTCACCACCGCTCCTGACCCGCGCTCGATCATGTGCGGCAGGACCTGGCGCAGGCAGGTGAAGGTTCCGGTCAGGTCCACGTCGAGGCACCGCTGCCAGGTCTCGAAACTCATCTCGGCGACTGGTTCGATCTTCGACCAGCCGGCGTTGTTGACCAGCGCGTCGATGTGACCGTGGTGCCCCAGCGCGGTCCCGACTGCGTCGCCTACAGCGTCGCGGTCGGTCACATCCAGGGGAATCGACAGGAACGGGCGCCCATGGTCGACTGCCAGGTTGTCGGCCATTTCTCCGCATCGCCTCTCGTGAGCGTCGGTCACCACCACGTCGTAGCCGTCGCCGGCCAGTCGACGTGAGACGGCAGCACCGATTCCGGCGCCGGCGCCGGCGGTGATGAAGGCAACTGGTCTGTCGGTCACTGTCTGCTCCCTGCTACAGGTCGGTTCGGGTGTCAGGTTCCGGTGATCCGGCTGCCGGCAGGTCCACCGCTGGCAGGATGTCGTTTGTGAGGACGCCGAGCCGCTCCATGCGGCCACCGCCCAGCAGGGCCAGGGTGATCCTGTCAATGTCGAGTTTCCAGAGCTGGCGGAGGCGGCCAACGCACTCATCCCTGGTGCCGACAAGGGCCACGGACCTGGTGAACTCGTCGGACACGATGGTCCTGTGGTCGGCCCTCGTCGAGAGGTGGTCGACGAGGTGATAGGTGGCGGCGGCCTTTTCAAATTCGGGTCGGTACTGCTCCCATGCCTCGGGCATCTGCTTCCAGGGATGGAAGGTGGCTGCCTGGCTGGTGGCCCACGCCCTGACCTCGTCGAGGGCCTCTTCCTCGTCGTCGCTCCACGACATTGTCACCATGAGGTCGACGGTGATCTCTCGGCGTGACCGACCGGACTTCTCGAGGCCATCGTGGATGTAACCGAGTTGCCACTCGCAGAACTCCGGGTCAGCCGCTCCCATGAGGATGGCGCCGTCGCAGACCTCTCCGGCCAGCCGCAGCATTCCGGGCTGGGAGACGGCCAGGTAGATGGGCACCTGGCGCACCGCCGTGGCGAGCTGCACCGTGGTGTCGAACAGGTCTACCTCGGTACCGGTGAAGAGTTGCCGGAAGTCGCTGATCCCCTGGCGGACCTCGCCGAGGGTGGAGGGCCTGCCGCCGGCGCCCAGGACCGCGGACCAGCCGGCACCGAGACCGAGTAGGGCCCTTCCGCTGGACAACTCGTCCAGGGCAGCCGTGGCGTTTGCGGTGACGGTCGGGTGGCGGGTTACCAGGTTGGTCACAGCGGCACCGATCTGCACCGTCCGGGTCGCTTCCGCTGCCAGGTTCATGGCCGCGTAGACATCCTTCATTCCGAGTTGGAAGTCGACGTACCAGATCGCCTCGAAGCCATCCCTGTCGATCGCAGAGGCAAGCTCAGCGGCCCTGGTGAGAGGCTCGCGGGGGCTAACGCCCAGTGAGATTCCGTACCGGTGGTTCATTTCGCCCCCTCGTCTAGTACATCCCGATCAGACCCGGGGCCCGAACCACCCTTTCCGACCATGCCACTTGTTAGCCGATCCAGGAGGGCTGACAGAGCCACGGGCCTGTCGACTGTCACGAGGTGTCCTGCCCTGTCGATCTGGTGGTAGGCGGCGTCCGCCACGCCGTCCACGATCATCTGCCCCGCCCTGGGCGGGCAGAACAGGTCACCGTCGGTCGAGACGACGTCGACATGGCAGGAAACCTCAGCCAGGCGACCTGTGAGCGGTCGTTCCCGCAGTGCCATCATCGCCCGTGCCGCGTTCGCATAGCCGGCTCCGTCGCCGATGGCTGCCAGCCGCCCGGCCGTCAGGGTGTCCAGATCCACCTCGGTGAGCACCTGGGTCGCCGTGTCCTCCTTCAGGGCGGTCGCCAACTCCTCCATCGCCCCAGATTCGACCATGGAGATCCGGTCGGAGAAGAACTCCGCAGCTGCCCTACCCACCACACACGAGGTGGCGATGACCACCAGCCCGGTGACCATGTCGGGCCGCTCAGCGGCACCCAGCAGTGCGATCGAACCACCCATGGAGAATCCGACCACAGGTGCCGGTCCGGTGACCACCTCCAGGAAGTCGGTCAGGTCCCGTGCCAGCTGCTCAGCCGTACCGTCGCAGTGGCCACAACTCGATCCACCGTGTCCGCGCAGGTCCACGGCAAAGGCGGTGTGGTTTCGAAAACCGGACAGGACCGGCTGCCAGGAGGAGTGGTCCTCGGCCAGGCCGTGGAGCAGCACGACCGGCGGGCCACTGCCGGACCTCGCGTAGCGGACGCTGAGGTCGCCGATCTGGGCGTTGGTCGTAGGGGCACCTGTCATGGCATCTCCGAGGCGAGCAGGTCGGTCAGCAACTGGCGTTTGCGGATCTTTCCCGCAGCGGTTCGGGGGAAATCGTCCACCAGCACCAGCCGTTCCGGGTGGACCCGGCGCTCGAGGCCCTGGTCGGCGCAGAACGCGATCAGGGCCTCGAGGGTCGGTGGGTCGTCACGGACCGAGACGACGGCACAGAGCCGTTCACCCAGCCGCTCGTCGGGCCAGCCGATCACAGCGACGCTTGAGACCGCCGGGTGGGATGCCATAACGTTCTCAGTCCTGACCGGTGAGATGTTGACCCCACCGCGGATGATCATGTCCTTCACGCGACCCGTGATGCTGACATAGCCCTCAGCGTCGATGCACGCCAGGTCTCCGGTACGAAAGAAGCCGTCTCTGGTCAACTGCTCCCGATAGAGGTCCTCCTGGCCCAGGTAACCGAGGAAGACTCCCGGTCCGCGCATTGCCAGTTCACCTGCGCCGGCTGGCAGAAGGGTGCCGTCATCGGTGAGGACGCGCAACTCGAGGTCCGGGAGGCCGACGCCGACAGTCTCCTCGGTCTGGGTCGGGGTGCTCTCATCGCCGAGGCAGGTGGTGAGTCCACCCTCGGTCATGCCCCACAGCGGGGTGACCGAGGTTTCGGGGAACTCACGTCTGGCCCGGCGCACCATCGACGGTGGCACCTGGGCTCCCCCGCACAGGAACCATTTCAGCCCGGCCAGCTTGGGTCGCTCTCCGGACCATTCGACGTCGAGCAGGTCGGAGAGGAACGGGGTTGCCGCAGCCGTGAAATACGCCCCGTAGCGTTCGACGAGGGTAAGCGCACCGACCGGATCCCAGTCCGGCTGGAGGATGAGCGGCGCCCCCGTCCACATTGCCAGCCTCGCACCGTGGATCGAGCCCACGCTGTGTCCCAGCGGTGACGGCATGAAGATGGGCGTCGTATCCGACAGGCCGAATCGTTCGGCGAACTGGCGGTTGAGTGTGGCGAGGGTGTCGTCGCTGTGTATGACCGCCTTGGGTGGGCCCGTCGTGCTGGATGTGAACATGACGTGGGCCAGGTCGGTGGAAGCGTCGGATGTTGTCGTGAGCCTGCCGACACCGTTTCGGTCGACCACGCCACCCGCTGCGACGGTTATCACCTCGGCCCTGTCGCGGGCTGCCTCGGCCGCGAGTTCAGCCGGGCGCGTGGAGCGGTGCACGGCGCAGGTGATCACCGTGGAGGCGCCGACCAGGTCGATTGCGTGGCGCAGGTGGTCTGCGGTGGTGGTGATCGGGATCGTGGCGGGAACCCCGCCCGCCATCAGGACCGCCGTGAACGTCCTCATCCAGTCGGTCGTGTCCGGAAGGTGTATCAGCACAATTCCGGGTGTCGGCCTCAAGTAGGTGAGGTCCTCGGCGAGCGCAGAGGCCTGACCCCAGAGTTCGCCGAAGGTCAGGCACCCGCTGTTGTCGGCGACGGCAAGCCGGCCCGGATCGGCCAGGGCCCAGCGCTGGTAGCGGTCGACCAGGCGCTCCCCGGTCCACCAGCCCGCCAGCCGGTAGCGGTCAGGGAGGTCATCGTGGTCCTCGGGTCGTTCGCTCACGGCTTCGCCCCGTGCGCCCGCAGGTCCTTCAGGCGGAGTTGCCGCCATGTCCGCTCCGAGGTGATCGGCGTGTGGAGCGGTCGGACTCCGACAGCGTCGTAGATGGCGTTGGCCACGCATGCTGCAACCGGGATGATCGGTGGCTCGGCGATGCTCTTGGAGCCATCGGGGCCGTTCGGCTCACTGGTGTCCACGAACATGACCTCGACGGGAACGGCGTCGGCGGAGGTTGGCACCCTGTCGTCGAGGAAGCCCGGGTTCAGGACCGTGCCGTCGGAACCCACGGCGAGCGATTCGGTCAGGGCGAAGCCCAGCCCCTGGTGCACTCCTCCGATCACCTGCCCTTCGGCGGCGACCGGGTTGATGATCCGACCTGCATCGTGGGCAGCCCAGTAGCGCTCCACACAGGTCCTGCCAGTCCACGTGTCGACTGTTACGAAGCAGCCGTGTGCGGCGAAGTTGTAGGCGGGGGAGATGTTTCCGTATCCGGACCCATCGGGGGCTTCGGTGGTCGTGGGTGCGTACGTTGCCGTCACAGCCAATTCGGCCAGTCGCCCCTGCTCTGCCGTGGCGGCAATCACCTCTTTGAGTCCGGCGTCGTTGGACAGTCCCATCTCCTCTTCCATCACCACACACCGGGCATCCAGTTCCGCACAGGCGATGAGGGCCGCCTGCCCAGCGAAGAACGTGGTTCGGCTGGCGAACGAGCCCAGCCCGTGGGGTCCCGTGCGGCCATCACCCAGGACGACACGGACGGATTCGAGGTCAAGTCCCAGCGCATCGGCGACGATAAGGCGCATCGTGTCGACGGTGCCACAACCCAACTCGACTTGACCCGACCCGACGACGATGCTGCCATCCGCCATCGGGGTCAGGACCACGTTGTCGAGGTCCATGCCGGTCGTGTAGGCGCTGCTGCTGATGGCGTGGATGCCGGCGGCTACGCCGTAGCCGGTCCTGAAGCGGCCCTCCACCAGCGGATCGGCTCCTGTCCCGCAGCCGTGTTCCTGTGTCAGCCTGTGGGCTGTCATCCGCTCACTGATCTCGTCGAGGCAGAGGTCGAGACCGCAACTGCCGATCTGCCACCCGTGAATCGTCTTGTCACCCGTCCGGCTGGCGTTCTTCCTCCGCATCTCAACCGGATCGATTCCGAGTCGACCGGCCAGCTCGTCGATCAACTGTTCCTGTGCGAACGTCGCCTGTGGGTACCCGAAGCCGCGGAAGCACTCGGATGGGACTGTGTTCGTGTACACCAGCTCCGCCGCTGCCGAAACAGCGTCGTAGCGGTAGAGGTTGTCGGAACGGATTGCGGCAGAGAGCGTCACGGTTGGCCCGTGACCCGAGTAGGCACCGTTGTCCGCCTCGATCCTTGTCCTCTTGGCGACCAGCCTTCCGTCGGCATCCGCACCGATGGCCATCGAGATCCGCATCCCCAGACGGACCCGACCGGCCAGCATCTCGTCGCGGCGGGGCGAGACCATGGTTACGTGGCGTTTCAGCCGGTGGGCGAATGCCAGACAGACCAGGTGGGTCGGGTGCTCCCACTTGGCACCAAAGGAGCCTCCTATATCAGGTGTGACGACGCTGACCTCCGCACCCCAGGTGGCCGCGATCCTGGCGTACTCCTCCTGCAGCACCGTCGGAAAGTGGGTTCCGGTGACCAGTTCCAGGTGGTCACCGACGACCCGCACGACCGTCGCCCTAGGTTCCAGGTAGGCGTGGGGTACCGGATCGTTCCGGAAGGTCGCCTCGGCCCAGGCCACGGCCTCTGTCGCCGCCGCATCCCAGTCCCCGCGATCAGCTCTGAATGTCCGGGCGACATTGCCCGGGGTGCCTGTGTGAATGTCGTGTTCCATCGTGCGGGCCTCGTTGACGGTGACAGCGTGGGGTAGCGGCTCGTAGGCGATCTCCAGCGCGGCGATGCCAGCCAGCAGGGCTGCCTGGTCGGTTGCGGCGACGGCCGCCACGCCGTCACCGACGTACCTGACCGTCGAGGTGAGAACCGGCTCGTCGGGAAGCTGTCGTCCGAGCAGGATCCCCTCGAAGTCGACCGGTGTGAGGACCGCCAGCACGCCAGGTACGGCCAGGGCAGCTGAGACGTCTATTCCAACCACGTTGGCGTGTGGGTGGGGGCTACGGGCCATGTCGGCCACAACGGTGTCATCGGGTGCCAGGTCGGAGGTGAACAGGGCACCACCCGATGCCTTCTGGCGTGCCGTGGCGGCGGTGGTTCCGGTCATGGCCACGTCCTCCTCAGCGGATTCCCGCCAGGACCTCTGACAACTGCTGGTACCCGGTGCAGCGGCAGATGTTTCCCGCCAGTTGTCCGGCGTCTTGTTCCGGACCGTCGTTGCCTCCCCCACAGGCCAGCCAGTAGCCCATCACGAGGAAGCCGGGTGTGCAGAATCCACACTGCACACCACCGAGATCATCTGTGGCGTCAACAAACCGGTTGAGGTATCCGGTTGGCAGGCCCTCCACCGTCGTTACGGTCCTGGTCCCGACCAGACCGCAGAGCATCAGGCACGAGCAGACCGGTTCGTCGTCCAGTAGGACGGTGCAGGCTCCGCAGTCGCCCTCACTGCAACCTTCCTTGGTTCCCGTGAGACCCAGGCGAACCCTGAGAAGGTCAACCAGCCGGCGTCCCCTCCACTCCGGGGGAAGATCGTGGGGTATTCCGTTCACGACCAGTGAGGAGCTGTCGTTCATCTCTGTTTCCCTTGTTGGACCCTGGGGTCGGAGTTGTCGTCCCGACCGGCGCGGCGCATGGCCTCGTCGATCGCCTCGAGGGTCAGGACACGTACGAGTTGGCGGCGGTAGTCGGCGGAACAGCGGTGGTCCGTGATCGGCGAGCAGGCGCCTGCAGCAGCCTCGGCCACGGAGGCCAGGAGCTCGGTGTCGGCGGTGCGGCCGATCAGGGTGGCTGTCACCTCGGAGGCGTCCATGACGGTTGGGCCCACGGCACCGAGGGCCAGTCGGACTGAGCGGATCGTCACGCCGTCGGCTTCCAGGGCGACGCTGGTGGCGACACCAGCAAAGGCCAGGTCCAGGGCGTTGCGCTCGGTGAAGCGCCGGTAGGCGGATCCGGTTCCGGGTGACGACGGGGTCAGCTGCACTGCCGTCACGACCTCATCGTCGTGAAGCGAGGTGGATCCCGGTCCGTGCAGGAACTCTGAGACCGCTGTCGACCGGGTCATGCCGGACGAGTCGACCGTCTCGACCCGGGCATCGTGGACGAACAACCCGGGGATGGTGTCGGCGGCGGGCGAAGCGGAGCAGAGGTTCCCGACCAGCGTGGCCTGGTTGCGCAACTGGATAGAGCCGATTGTCTGGGCGCCGTCGGCGACGGCAGCGATACCTGACCGGAAGCTGGTACTTCTAACAAGCCTTGCCAGCACGACCGATCCGCCGATGCTGATCCCGTCGGCATCACAGGTGAGTTGGGCCAACTCGTGGACTCCCGTCGTTGAAACGAGATGCGTTGGTTCCCCGGCCTGGAGGGCCTCGATCAGGACGTCGGTGCCTCCGCCACAGGCCCTCCATCCCGCTGCCAGCGACCCCGTCAGTTCCTCCAGTGAGGTGGGTGTGCGCAGGTCAAGTTCTGGGAGGCGGCTGGGGCGGAGCGCGGAGGTCGTCATTACGCCGTGGGCGCCCGTCTGGACATCGGCTCTGACGCCCGCTCTGAGGTCCATATGGAGGTCTGGTGGGAGGTGATGGCGTCGCGTCTTCCCGGGCCGTCGCCCTAGTAGTACTCCGGCGAACAGCGGCGATGCTAACCGACGGGATCTTCCGGTGGCACGCTGCTCGGAGCCCAACCGCTCTGGTACGTTCACTGTCGCATCGCACGGGATGCTGTGTCGGATGGGCACCGGAGGGTGGAGAATGCCGATCGTCGGGTCACCTCACGGGTCGTTGGAGCCGTACCCGGATCTCTCCCTGGCGGAACTGATGGTCGGGTCGATCGACCGGTGGGGAGACCGTGTAGCACTGGTTGACGGGGTGTCGGGGGCCGAATACGACTTCAGGGCTCTCGGCCGGGCCATGCAGGTGGTCGGCGGGTTGCTCCGGGACGATGGCGTCGAACCGGGCGACCGTGTGGCGATCGTGGCCCCCAACTCAACAGAGTGGATCGCAGCGTTCCTCGGCATCCAGGCGGCTGGTGCAGCGGTCACGACGCTGAGCCCACTTTCAAGGCGTCGGGAGGTGGAGCAGCAGTTCGCCGACTCGAAGCCCTCAGCGGTATTCGTCGGGGGGGAGGCCACCACCGTTGTCCGGACCCTCTGGGGGAGTGATGAACGGATCTACGACATGTCCAGTGTCTGGCAGATGGTTGTCCAGGGCGGTGGTCGGTCCACGTCGGTTCGGACGGCCCCGGGTGGCGAGGTGGCCGTTGTGGCCTACTCCTCAGGGACGACGGGGATGCCCAAGGGGGTAATGCTCACCAACCGGAACCTCGTTGCCAATGTCCACCAGCTGTTGGCACCCGGGCCATTGGACGACTCCTCCGTGATGGTTGACTTCCTTCCCTTCTCACACATCTACGGCATGGTCGGGCTGATGGCCTGTGGTCTGGTGGCCGGGGCCAGGCAGGTCGTAATGCCCGGGTTCGATCCACTTCTGTTCGCCCGCCTCGTTGAGGAGCACCAGGCCACCAACCTGTTCGTGGTTCCGCCGGTGATGTTGGACCTGGCCCAGGGCCTTGAGGGCGACTGGTCGAGCGTTACACATGTGATGACCGCTGCCGCTCCTGTCTCTGCACATGTGGTGAGCGCCGTCGAGGAGGCGTGCGGAGCGAGGGTCTACGAGGGGTACGGGCTGACAGAGGCGAGCCCTGCCACCAACTCGACGATGTGTGGTCCGGTTCGGTTTGGAACCGTCGGCCAGCCACTACCGGACACGCTGGAAATGGTGGTCGACGTCGAGTCCGGTCGAGCGGTCGCCTTTGGCGAGGTCGGGGAGTTGTGGGTGCAGGGACCTCAGGTGATGGCCGGATACCTCAACTCTCCAGAGGCCACGGCTTCGGCCATAGTCGAGGACGAGTCGGGACGCTGGTTGCGTACGGGGGACATCGTGACGATGGATAGGGACGGATATGTGACCATTCGCGACCGTGCCAAGGAGATGATCAAGTTCCGCGGTTACCAGGTTGCTCCGGCGGAACTGGAGTCGGTCCTTCTGGAACACCCCGGGGTCGCGGACGCGGCGGTAGTGCCTGTACGCGTGGACGGCGGAGACGGGGAGATTCCCAAGGCCTTTGTTGTGGTCGTCCCCGGTACCGACCTGGGCCCGGAGGAGGTTGTGCGGTACGTCAGCGAGCGTGTGGCGCCGTACAAGAAGGTTCGCGAGGTCGAGTTCATTGAGGCCATTCCGAGAAGTCCCACAGGAAAGATCCTGCGACGTGACCTGAGGGAGTAGTGGACCCGTCCGGTGGGCCGTAGTGCCCTTTTGGTCGGTCCCGGGAGGCCCGCTGCGGCTGGGGAGTTGGTTCCCGGTGTATGAGGTGGGAGGCGGGCGTATGGTCAGCCCCATGCGGAGGAACACCCTCCTCGGAGCGATGCTGGCCACCTTTGTCCTACTGGCCATCGGAGTACTGGCCTCGCTCGCCACACCGGGCGACCTGGGCACCTCCTTACCCCCACCTCCGACGACCACGCTCTAGGACGGTGGAATCCCACCAACACCGACCTATGTGGGCTGACAGCGCAATATCAGCCAACTCATCCACCAGTGGCGGAGCGCGCGTCATACACTCGGCTTCCGGCATGTCAACCAGACCTACAGCGGAGAAACGTCGACGCATGGAACTCGTCACGAACAAGAAGCTCTACCTCGTGTCCGGGCGAATCAGCCGCCCCCTCTCCGAGGCGATTGCCAACGAGATGGGCGAGGAACTCGGCGAACCCAATCTGGCCGAGTTCGCCAACGGCGAGATCCACTGCCGCTTCTCAGAGTCCATACGTGGCAGCGACGTGTTCATCATCCAGACCCACTGCAACGTGCCGGGCACCACCATCAACGACTCCCTGATGGAACAACTCATCATGGTTGACGCAGCCCGTCGGGCCTCAGCGAAGCGGATCACCGTCGTGTGTCCCCACTACGGATACGCCCGCCAGGACCGCAAGGCCTCGGGTCGAGAGCCGATCACCGCAAAGTTGGTAGCCAACCTGTTCAAGGCGGCCGGTGCCAGCAGGCTGGTGGGTGTCGACCTGCACTCCGGGCAGATCCAGGGCTTCTTCGATGGGCCGGTCGACCACCTCACCGCAATGCCTGTCCTCATCGAGCGGCTCAACTCGCTCGAAGGTGACCTGGCCATCGTGTCGCCCGATGCCGGCAGGGTGAAGGTCGCCGAGCGCTATGCAATGCAGCTTCACGCAGACCTGGCCATCGTGCACAAGCGACGCAGCCACTCGGAGTTCAACACCGTCGAGGCCAAAGAGGTGGTCGGTGAGGTGGACGGCAAGGTCTGCATCCTTGTCGACGACATGATCGACACGGCCGGAACCATCTGCGCAGCCGCCGACCAGTTGTCAGAACGGGGAGCGGCAAAGGTCATTGCGGCAACCACGCACGGCATCTTCTCAGGGCCGGCCATGGAGCGGCTCACGGCCTCCTCGATCGAAAAGGTCATCGTCACCGACACCGTTCCCCTGCCGGAGGGGACCGATCCCGATTTCGTCGAGGTTCTCACCGTCGCACCGCTCATCGCCAGGGCAATCGGAGCGGTGTTCGCTGATGCCTCGGTCAGTGAGATCTTTGGCGGAAACAACCTGGCCTGAACCTGACAGGCCACGGCCCTACCCGGGGCCGTCAAGGTCTGCCTCGTCCCAGACGCCGCTAGACTCGCCCGTCGGTCCGGTCACCTCCCGGCCGGCAAGCCCCCTTTCTGCAGGAAGCGTTCCAATGGACGAGATTGTTCTCACAGCCGAAACCGGTCGCAGTACCGGTACCCGACCCAGCCGGCGTGGCCGCACTGCCGGTCACATCCCGGCAGTGCTCTACGGACTCAAGCAGGATCCGCTAACGGTTTCCATCGAGTGGCCTGAACTGCGCAGGGCCATCACCACCGAGGCCGGCCTGAACGCCATCATCCACCTCGAGGTGGGCGGCGAGAAGCACATGTCGATCGTCAGGGAGATTCAGCGCCATCCGGTCCGCCGCGACGTACTTCACGTCGACTTTGTCAGGATCGACCCTGACCAGGATGTCACCGTCGACGTGTCGATCGTCATGGTCGGTGAGGCCAAGGAGGTCACCGACAACGACGGCATGGTCGACCAGAACCTCTTCACCCTGACAATCAACGCAGCGCCTGACAATATTCCCACCGAGATCGAGGTTGACATTTCGGAGTTCACGATCGGTGACTCTGCGCGTGTCGGCGACCTGGTGCTTCCTGAGGGAGTCACCACCGACGTCGACCCCGACGAGGCGGTTGCGGTCGGCACGATCACCCGCTCCACCCTCGAGGTAATGGCTGCCGAAGAGGCAGCCGAGGCGGCTGCCCTGGCGGCCGAGTTGGACATTGCGGGAGCCGAGGGCGAGGGCGAAGATGGCGAGCCCGCAGAGGGTGCCGGAGACGCCTCCGCCGAGGACAGCGACGACTCAGACTCCGAATAGGTTGCGGGCCCGGACATGATCTGGCGGCCCGGAAGGACCAGCCAGGAGAAGCGCGGTGAACCCGCCTCCCTCCTGGTCGTCGGCCTCGGCAATCCCGGGGCCAGGTTCGAGGGTACCCGTCACAACGCCGGAGCCGAGGTCGTGGCGCTACTGGCAGGGCGGCACT